>Ga0207153_1083_pt1 | contig 20189 bp, 20 predicted proteins | sample Alteio_BWMinHeat_27_FD_153580 | JGI IMG/M metagenome (GOLD analysis project Ga0207153, IMG submission 153580) | Enriched cells from forest soil in Barre Woods Harvard Forest LTER site, Petersham, Massachusetts, United States -... | ecosystem: Environmental > Terrestrial > Soil > Temperate forest >...
TAGAGGTATCCTGCCGGTAAATTTGCGGCTGGTTTGGATAACCGTTGTTGTTATTGTATTGTGCAAATGCAGCCTGCGCCGAAGCGCAAATCAACAATATGAATATGTATCTGAGCTTACGCAACATTAAAGGCCGGCAATCAAATTTTTAAGTATCAATGTCATTTTAGGTTCCGATTCGCGGGCTATGGCTAATATTTCCTCCACCAAAACAGGTTTCAAATCTTCCGGAAATCCTTCATCAGTTAAAACTGATATTGCAAAAACAGGTATACCCATGTGATTGGCTACAATTACCTCAGGTACAGTACTCATGCCTACCGCGTCGCCGCCAATAATGCGCAAATATTTGTACTCGGCCCTGGTTTCTAAATTAGGGCCGGTAACTGCTACATAAACACCTTTATGGCATGTAATATTGTTGTCGGCAGCAATTTGTAATGCCTTTTCAGTTAGGTTGCGCCTGTAAGGCTGGCTCATATCAGGGAAGCGTGGCCCAAGGTCTGATTCATTGCGGCCCAACAGCGGGTTATCAGGCTGTAAATTGATATGATCTTCAATTACCATGAGGTCGCCTTTTTTAAATTCAGGGTTTAAAGATCCGCTGGCGTTTGATACCAACAAAGTTTTAATCCCCAGCATTTTCATTACCCTAACCGGGAAGGTGATCTGCTGCATGGTGTAGCCTTCATAATAGTGCAGGCGACCCTGCATAGCCACTACCTTTTTGCCGGCAAGTGTGCCAAATATTAATTTACCCGAATGAAACTCTAAAGTCGAAATCGGGAAATCAGGGATGTTTGAATACATCAGCTGTTTTTCAACTTCAATTTCGTTTACCAATGCGCCAAGACCGGTTCCTAATATAATCCCTACTTCGGGTTCAAAATCGCCTATGCGGCTTTTAATGTATTGTGTTGTTTGTTGTATGTTCTCTAACATAGCTTTGTACTGTTTTATCAAAAAGCTGCTGCCCGTTATTTAAAAAGCTGATCCCTATCGGCATTACAAAAACAGGCAATTGTGTAATAAGTGGTTGCAACTCCTGTCCACCTAAACGCTGCACATCTTTTTCTGTTGTGATGATAATCTTTTTTTGTGCCGGACAAGCAAAAAATTCATCAGCAAGTTTACTGATATTTTTTAAGGTAAATTGATGATGGTCGGGATAATTATGATGAATGATGTTTGTTGTGCTTGTTTTTAAATGCTGCACCAACGGTGCCGGGTTGGCGATGCCTGTTAACAGGAAGATGGTTATATCCCCGGTAAGCGCCTCATTCCACGCGTTTCCTGAAATGTCGTGTAACGGCATATAGCTGATAGATGTAAAAAATAACTGCTGAAAATCAAGTAGTTTAACCCGTTTTGCCAGGTAGTTTTCTTCTTCTGTCGTGATCTTGTCAGGGCATTTGGTTATTACCAATAAATCGGCGCGCCATCTTCCGCTTAACGGTTCGCGCATATTACCTGCCGGTAATAAAAAGTCGGGATGGGTAATGCTGTTATAATCAAATAATAAAATACTGAACCCCGGTTTAACGGCGCGATGCTGATAGGCATCGTCCATTAATATTAAGTTATGATGTGGGATGAGTTGATTAATGCCATTTACCCTGTCTTCGCAAACAGCTACTGTAATATCGGTAAATTTATGTTTGAATTGCGCAGGTTCGTCGCCGGTTTCAGTGGCAGTTGTGGTAGTAGTGGCAGTTAAATATCCTTTTGTTTCGCGGCCATAACCACGGCTTAGGGTTGCTAATGTATATTCATCTTTAAATAAACGGATCAAATACTCAACCATTGGGCTTTTACCTGCACCGCCAACTGCCAGGTTACCTACGGAGATTATAGGAGTTGTAAATTCATGGCTTTTAAATATACCCGCGTCATAGCACCAATTGCGAATGATTACAACCAGGCCATAGATCAAAGAAAAAGGAAATAAAAGCAGGCGCAGGTATTTCATATATAGGGCAAAGATATGAAAAGAGATTAACAGGCTTTTGAAGTGAATATCGAATATTGAAATAGTTAGTTTTTAAAACTCCAGCATCTTCCCTTGTTGCGGGTAAATAATATTGAGGCCAAGATTATTTTCTGCCTTTAACTCTTGTTTAATCCTTTGAATACTGCTGTATGGCGGTTTTAAATGGACAATCACAGTATTCAAGCCTTTCAGATTTTCGGCGCCGGTTAACTTGCCTAATGCACTCATTTCGGTCATTAACCATTTTGGGGTAAGGTGGCCAAACAATGTTTTATCCGGCTGTTCGTTAGGGAAAGAAACCTCTATCATTATTGCCTTTAGCTTTTTGTTTTTAACTAACGGCGCTATTGCTTCCCAAAGGTTTTGAAAGTTGTGGCTTTTCTCAATTTCATCGGGGCCGGTATCGCCTAAGTATAATATATAATCGCCTTTGCTTTGTACCAGGAATGAGGTACTGGTTAAATTGGAATGACTAAGCGGGAATGCTTTTACCTTCATGGCTGTATTTTCAATGTCGGTCTCCAAGCCCGGTGTAAGCACTTTGTAAGTGTATTTTTTCAGGATCGGCGCTTCACCTTCATTAGCAAAATTGGCCCAGCTTGCCCAGGTAAAATAGTGAGTTTTAATGGTGTTAATACAATCGGCAAAAGCGTAAATATTTTTATTGGTATCCTCAGGCGAGTTGATGATCAGGCCCGAAATATGATCTAAATGTGAATGAGAAATAAAATAGCCCTTAATGTATTTCTTTAATACTTCGGTTGCGGGGATGGTAAAGGTTTTATTCTCAACTGCTTTTTCAATGCCATAGTGTAAGGTACCCGCGTCCATACAAACATAATCGTTAGTGCCAATAGCGGCAATCATATAAGCAGACATATTGCTCTCGTCAATTCCACCAAGCACACCGAGCGATACTACTTTGAATGATTTTTGAGCTGATGCAAAGAAGGAAAAGAAAAGAAATGCAAGGGTTAATGTTTTGAATTTTTTGTGCATGTTGTTGTCATTGCCTTTTGTCTGAACCTTGATTTTGAGGATTAAAGGATTTTCATGATTTTCAGTGCTTAATCCCGCAAATCTGTTAATCCCCAAAATCGCGGTTCAGATACTGCAACTAAATTAATACTAAAAACGCTACCATTGGTTATGACTGCAATAAATTAAAAAACTAATTTTGTGGCATGTTAAAAGCCAGCCAAATTGCCGCTAAAGTTATTGTACGTCTATTTTTTATATTGTTGTTAATTGCGTTGTTCCCTTTTATGCAGGGCGATAATAGCAAACTTTCAAGCCTGTATTTCACTACAACTCATAAATGGGTGTTTGCATTCCCCATTATATTAATTGGTGCATTTATTACACTGTTGGTTATATGTACCATGAAAAAGTACAAAGAAATTGATTTAAACTGGCTGTTAGTATTAAATACAGTTATCTTACTGGCTTATGGCGCAACACTTTACGTTAGGGTTTGGCACCTGATAAAATAGATTTTAGAATCAAGAGTCAAGAATCAAGAGCCAAGATGTTGTCCTGATTCTTGATTCTTATATCTTGACTCTCACTCTGTTTTCATTTTTTTCTCAGCAGATTTCTTGAACTCGTAGTCGCCGCCAAGCAGGTAGCCCCATGGTTTCATACTTTCTACCCGGTCGAAAATTATTTTGAAGATGGCTATCATTGGGATAGATAAAAACATACCGGAGAGTCCCCATATCATTTCGCCAAGTATAATACCCAGGAAGGTAATCAACGCGTTCAGCCTTACTTTTGATCCTACTATGGTTGGTAATAACAGGTTAGCATCAACAGCATGAATACATAAAACACTTGCGCCTACCCAAACAGCATCAGTTACAGCGCCTGTTGCAAATGTTATCAGCACGCTTAAAAACAACGCAGAGAAAATACCGAGGTAGGGAATAATATTAAACAGGCCAACAATAATGCCCAGTAATGCCGCATATTTTATACCGATGATCCAGAAAGCCGTACAGGCAACGCTGGCTACCACTATCATTTCTATCAATAACCCAAGAATATATTGTCGTAATATGGCTTGTATATTTTCCACTATATCATGAACTACAGGCTCGTTATCATGCCCAAAAGCCTGCAAAACAAATTTGAAAAGCAGCCTCCTGTAAAACAAAATGAAGAAGGTAAATATCATTATAAACACGTAGAACAGCATTAATGACGATACCGCGCCAAAAGTAGTCCCCACTACTTCGGTGCCCGAGTTCATTATCTTTTTCGCCGTATTATCAACGTAAACTTTTTGCTTCTCTATGTTGAGATGAAATGTACCCGATATCCATTCAGAAACATCATTTATTGATTGGCTAACTTGTTTTTTAAGCATTGGCCAGTCATTAGTGAGTTTTGATATTTGTGTACCTACCAGGTATAATATACCACCGATGAATGCTACTAATAAAATTATAGACAGTAATGAAGATATGCTACGCGGAAAACGCAGTTTCTGTTCCAAAAAGCCGGCAACTGGCAGCAATAATATAGCAAACAAAAAACCAAATACCAGCGGATCGAGCATGTCCTTGCCCTCAACTACCAGATAGCCAAGTGCCATGATGCCAATAAGCACTAAGGATAAACGTTCGTAAAATGGTGCGATCAGTTTTTTTGTTGTCATATATACAGGGGCCGTAATTATTATAGATGGTGTAACACAATAACCAGTTATAGGTTTGAAGATACGACTAATAATTAAATAGCTGTTAGCTTTTGTAATAGCTGCTGAATGTATTTATCCATTATTTCGGCAGGTTGCTGGCTGAACTTATGGGTGACCCGGTTTGCCAGTATTACATTTAAGGATAACGCTTTATGCCCTAAACTTGCCGCAAGGCCGTAAATACCTGCGGTTTCCATTTCTAAATTGGTAATGCGTTGATTGCCTGACCGGTAGTTTTGTATAACATCCATAAAACGGGGCATTGCTGATTTTGCTCTTACTTCTCGGCCTTGTGGCGAGTAGAAGCCGGGAGCGGTAATAGTGATGCCCTGTAGTAAACCATCGCCTAAATTATTTAACAATGATTCACCCGCCGATGCAATATAGGGGTGAAGCTTGTATTCCGTAGGGAGTATATCAGTGAAATCTTTAAGTAATGCTTTTTCTTTATGGGATAGCTCTTGTTTATAATAGCTCATTAAGGCATCTAAACCAAATGCTGCTGATGATGCCAGCAAACTATCAATAGGTATATCAGCCTGTATAGCACCCGAAGTACCGATGCGAATAATATCTAAACTTTTAAGGGTTGGATTAACTAAGCGTGTTTTGAAATCGATGTTCACCAAAGCGTCCAGTTCATTAAACACTATGTCGATATTATCTGTACCAATACCGGTAGATATTACCGTGATACGTTTTTTACCGATGCGGCCGGTTTGGGTAACAAACTCGCGTTTGGCTTTTTTAAATTCTATTTCATCAAAATATTTGGTAATGCCTTCCACACGGTCCTGGTCGCCAACTGTAATTACGGTGTCAGCAACCTCGCCCGGTAACAAGTTAAGGTGATAAGCGCTGCCGTCAGCGTTTAAAATAAGATCGGTTTCTGATATGCGGTTGGTCATGAGGCAAATGTAATATATGTCAAATTCAAAATAAAACCCGCGTTAAGATTGATTTGTTTCTTTAATAGAAATATAAATTCCAAAATGGCATGGTTATAGCTTGTATTTAATTATCAATTAAAAAACTGAAACCATGGAAAATAATAATCAAAAATCCGGAAACGGTAATCGCCCAGACGAAACTCCTGAAAAACGTAAATCTGAACAAGAAGGATCAGGTTACGCTCCGCAAAGAGAGCAGCAACAGCAAAATTCAGGTAATGATGCTTCTTACAGCGAACAAAACGATGTTACGCCACCAAATAAACACGAGTTTCCATCAACAGGAAGCCCAAAAACTGATTTTGTTACCCGCCCTAACGGACGTACAACCGGTCGCATGGTAGGCCATGAACCGGGTACAGAAAGTATATAGTGTTATTAGCAGTCATACAACAAAAAAGGGTTAACATATGTTAACCCTTTTTTGTTGATATTTTATTGACTGTCAATTATTTGGATAAGGTTAACATCGAATTGTGTTAAGTTATGTTAACCCCATTTTAAGTAGTCTTAATCGCTTAATTCTGCATCATCTTCAAAAATGAAGCTAACTCATCCTTCATTTCGCGGCGGTCAACTATAAAGTCAAGGAAGCCATGCTCCTGCACAAACTCGGCAGTCTGGAAGCCTTTAGGCAGATCTTTTTTAATTGTTTCCTTAATAACACGTGGTCCGGCAAAGCCTATTAATGCACCCGGCTCGGCAATATTGATATCGCCCAACATAGCGTAGGAAGCAGTTACACCACCTGTGGTAGGATCAGTTAACAAAGAAATGTAGGGCACCTTAGCCTGTGCTAATAAAGCCAGTTTAGCCGATGTTTTAGCCATTTGCATTAATGAAAATGCAGCTTCCATCATACGTGCACCGCCCGACTTGGAAATCATTAAAAACGGTACTTTATTCGCGATGGCATAATCAATAGAACGTGCTATCTTTTCGCCAACAACCGAGCCCATTGAGCCGCCAATGAAGTTAAAATCCATACAGGCAATCACAATATCCAGCCCATTTATTTTTCCGTAAGCAGAGCGTATGGCGTCCTTTAACCCGGTTTTAAACTGGGTTTCGGTTAACCTGTCGGTGTATTTTTTTGTATCTGTAAAATGTAAAGGGTCACCCGACGTCAGATCAGGGTCCAATTCAGTAAATTCATTATTATCAAACAGAACAGAGAAATATTCTTTTGAGCCAATACGCAGATGAAATCCGCAGTAATGACATACATATTGATTTTCAACCTGTTCAGAGTAGTGAAGAGGTTTTTTACATTGAGGGCATTTATTCCAGATGCCATCAGGGGCTTCTTTCTTTTCCTCAGTAGTCGTAATTATCCCTTTTATCTCGCGCTTAAACCAAGCCATATCTTTTTCGAACTCTTTCAATTGATTACAAAGAAACGAATTTTTGTTGGAAATGTTTAGTAGTAGTTATAGTTGTTGTATTAGTTGTAGAAGTTATAAAGGTTGTAAAGGTTAAAGAGGAAACAACCTTATATAACTTTTTTAGCACCTACAACTTTTTACAACCTTACAACTTTTTCAACAAGAATTTATAACTTCGGGGCACAAAAACAAACTCAATGGATTTAAAAAACTATAAAGGCGTATTGCACGGCGACCAGGTGCAGGAGCTATTTGAAGCCGCTAAAAAGCACCAGTTTGCTTTACCGGCTGTGAATGTAATTGGTACCAATACTATCAATGCTGTTATGGAAACTGCCGCGGCGCTTAAGTCGCCTGTTATTATACAAGTATCACATGGTGGCGCGCAGTTTTATGCGGGTAAATCATTAGATAACTCAAAATTGCAAGCTTGTATATTGGGTGGTATCTCTGCTGCAGAGCACGTACATTTATTAGCCGAGCATTACGGTGTTGCAGTTATTATGCACACTGACCATTGCGCTAAGAAATTATTGCCATGGATAGACGGCTTGTTAGATTACGGAGAAAAGTTTTTTGCAAGAACCGGAAAGCCATTGTTCTCATCGCATATGCTTGACCTTTCTGAAGAACCAATTGAGGAAAATATCGAAATTTCTGCCAAATATTTGGAGCGTATGGCTAAAATGGGCATGACGCTTGAAATTGAATTAGGTGTTACCGGCGGCGAAGAAGACGGCGTTGATAACAGCGATGTTGATAGCTCACGTTTATATACCCAGCCTGAAGATGTTGCTTATTCATATGAACATTTATTAAAAATTAGCCCGCGCTTTACTATAGCTGCTGCTTTTGGTAACGTACACGGTGTTTACAAACCGGGCAACGTGAAATTGCAGCCGGTTATCTTGCATAACTCACAAGAATATGTAAAGAAAAAATTTAACCTGACTGCAGAAAAACCTATCAATTTCGTGTTTCACGGTGGTTCGGGTTCAAGCCCGGAGGAAATCACCGAAGCGATATCTTACGGCGCTATTAAAATGAATATTGATACCGATATGCAATGGGCATTTTGGGAAGGTATAAAAGATTATTACCAGGCAAAAGAAGGTTACCTGCAACACCAGATTGGTAACCCTGAAGGTGAAGATTCTCCAAATAAAAAATACTACGACCCGCGTGTTTGGTTACGTAAAGGCGAAGAAAACTTTGTTAAAAGATTAACGCAGGCATTTACCGAATTGAATTGCCTGGATGTGAATAGTAAGCTTTAATGAGTAAGAATCAAGACAGATATTTTGTATGTCTTGATTCCTGACTCTTATATCTTGGCTCTTAAAAAAGCGCCGTTGTAAAACAACGGCGCTTTTTTTTGGTTGTGTTGCTATATCTAACCCCCAACAAAATGCCAAAAAAGAAGAGTAACGCTTTCGAAAAATTTTCAAACTGGGCAACCAATGCTACCGGTAGTTCAACAGCATTCATAATTGCTATAACTGTAATTGTTATATGGGGAGTAACCGGGCCGGTTTTTAAATATTCTGACACCTGGCAATTGATCATCAACACAGGGACAACCATTGTGACTTTCCTGATGGTTTTTTTGATACAAAAATCGCAGAATAAAGATTCAAAAGCTGTACATTTAAAATTAAATGAGATGTTAGCTTCGCATCAGGGTGCAAGTAACAGAATGGTGAACCTGGAAGACCTCACAGAAAAGGAATTAGACCAACTGCATAAGTTTTATGTGCAATTATCTGACCTGGCAGAGGAAGAGGATGATATTACCTGTACACATTCAATTGATGCGGCCAACGACAATCACAACCAGAAATTAAGCTCATTCAGAGAAAAAGCGCATTATAACCATGCCCGAACACAAAAAAATACAAGTAAACAAAGTAAGTGATCCTGCCGACCTGGAAAAGGTATTTGCCATACGCCGCCAGGTTTTTGTTGTTGAACAAGATTGCCCGCCTGAGCTGGAGTGGGAATTTGAAGATGAATCCACACATTTTTTAGCTACTGTAAACGGCGAACCAGCTGGCGCCTCGCGCTGGCGCAAAACTGATAAAGGTTATAAACTGGAACGTTTTGCTGTGTTATCTCAATTTAGGGGCGGGGTAGGGAAGGCGCTGGTGCAAGCCGTATTAGATGATTTGCCTGTCGATGCTACCTATGTTTATATGCATGCGCAATTACCTGCGGTAACTTTATATGAAAAATTCGGTTTTGAAAAAACAGGGCCCGAATTTGAAGAAGCCGGCATAAGGCATTATAAGATGGTGAGGAAGTAGGTTATTTCGGATGCATTATCAGACTTACGAAGTTTTTAAAACTTCGTAAGTCTTTCAACGGACTAACCAAATATCCTATCAGAATATTCCATAGCTTCCCTCAATTTATCCATATTAAGGCCCGTGTCGATGTTTTGCGATTGCAGATAGCCAATTAGGTTTTCTGTAGCAATATTGCCTGTAAGGTCGTCTGCGGCCATTGGGCAGCCTCCATAACCTTTTAATGCAGAATCAAAACGCGTACAACCACTTTGGTAAGCGGCCTCGGCTTTTTCATACCAGGCAGTTGGCGTACTATGTAAATGAATGCCAAATTCGGTACCGGGAAATTGCGTACATAAAAAGGGATATAGTTTATTGATCTGTTCAGCAGAAGCTATCCCGATGGTATCTGCCAATGCAATGGTTTTAATACCTTCGTTAACTAATTTTTCGGTCCATTGCTGTACAATTTCTATGTTCCAATCATCGCCGTAAGGGTTACCGAAACCCATTGATAAATAAACCAGCAATTCTTTTTGTTTGGTTACAGCTAATTCCTGTATACGCTTTACAGTAATAAATGCATCCTGTATAGTGGAATTTGTATTACGCAATTGGAATGTTTCCGATATTGAAAAAGGATAACCTAAATAACTTATTTCCTCATGTTGAACCGCATCTTCCGCGCCCCGGTAATTAGCTATGATAGCCAATAGTTTTGACCGGGTGTTATTAAGATCTAACTTTCCTAATACTTCTGCCGTATCTCGCAATTGAGGTATGGCCTTTGGAGAAACAAAACTACCAAAATCAATAGTATCAAAACCTACCTGTAATAATAAGTTAATATAAGCCGCTTTTATATCTGTCGGTACAAAATCATGAAGCCCCTGCATGGCATCACGCGGGCATTCGGTGATCTTTATTTGTGATGACATACAGTTAAAACTTAGAGTACATAGGCGATGTTTGCTCAACACCTTGCCTAAGATCCGAGCTAAACGCAGCTAAATAATGTTCAAGCGCATTCATAATATTCTGCGCATTTCTTGCCACACGCTTCGAGTTGGTATCTGTAGCTTTAAGGTACAGATCAAAATAGGGCTCCCTTTTATTGCCTGTTTGAGTTGGAAAATAAAGTACAATATTGTTAATAGTATACCGGTAACTGCCAGGCTTAAGGTCTATAATAATTGCGAATTGAACGGTATATGGAATTACATTATCATTGTCGTCGCCAACATAATTAGGGTTTATATTTAAATCCTGCGAGGTAGTAAAAATTAATTTTCCGTCCTGCTGATAGCCGAAATTTTGCTGAATGTTTTTTGCAGCCATTAATTGCACAATCCGGGTATAAATTACATCTACTGTAAGGTTCTTGCTTAACTTAACCGCGCCCTGGTAATAAATGTTCCTATTAGTGTCGACTTTAAACCTGATAGTATCAGACATCAAATTTTTTTGAGAACTTGATGAATGATAATCATTGGCAAATGTAATACCCGCTGAAAACATCAGCAGTAAAGTTAAAATATAGGTTTTCATTGGAGAGCTATTTTATCAAATATAACATGTAAAATGAAATTTAGTGTTTTGCACCAATCAAAATTGACCACTGCCTGACTTTAAGGATTGCGAATTAAAGGATCAGGTGCGGAACAAACCGGCTCAAATTATCCGTTATCAATCCGCTTGATTCCCTTATACCTATACCTGCCGGTTCCTGCCCGATTACCCAACTACCAATAACCGGAAAGTTTCCATCAAAATCAGGCAGCTTGCAAAGCTCCTGGTAAATAAATCCTTCGGCACCGTAATCACCATCGGTATTGGCTATCGTCTTTTCATTTTCTACTATCGTAATATTTGTTCCTTCGCGCGAAAGAAAGGGCTTCTTTACATAATCTTTTAAATTGCCGCGGGTGTAATAGGCAGGCAATAAATTTTTATGATAGGGAAACAATTGCCATAATATTGGAAGGATGGCTTTATTGCTTAATATCATTTTCCATGATGGTTCTATCCAGAGTGCTTTAAGGGTATCATTAACCAGGTTTTGCCCAAACGCTTCATTTACCATCCACTCGTAAGGATACAGCTTGAAAATATTGCGGATAGGTTGATTATCCAGGTCGACGAAGAAATGGTTATTGCTGTCCCAGCCTATATCATTAATGTAAATAAAGGCGGTTTCCAGGCCGGCTTGCATGGCGCAATCCTGTATGTAGGCGGTGGTTGTAAAATCTTCCAGCACATCCCTTACACAAGTGAAGTATAATTTATCGTTGTATAAATACTCTTTCAGATATTTCCAGTAGCCAATCAATTTTTCATGCATAGAGTTAAACTGATCCTTAGGCTCATCAAAATCTTTCAACCAAAACCATTGCACAATTGAGGCTTCAAATAATGATGTCGGTGTATCGGCATTAAACTCTAACAATTTGGGCTCAGATTTGCCGTCATACCTGAAATCAAATCTGCCGTAAATAGCCGGGGCATCGTTGTTCCAGGTATCCAGGATATGCGGCACCATAAATTGAGGTATCTTAAACTGATCGAACAGGTTATTATCAATAACGTGTTGTACAGCTTTGAGGCACATATCCCAAAGTTCGGTAGTTACGGTTTCCAGCTTTTCAATTTCGGGCATGGAAAAGCTATAATATACAGACTCGTCCCAATAAGGCATATCGGCAGTATGAAAGCCAAAGCCTAATTCTTCAACTGTTTTTTGCCAGTTGTTGCGCGGTTTAATAGTTGTACGTTGCATAACTAAGAAGAAACACTGAAACCTTCGGAACCACCAAAACCACCACGCGTAACGCTCGACGCTGACACGTGTACGGCTTCATTTGAATATCCCTGGCGCATATACCTGCCGCCGTAATAAGTACCGTAAGGCCTGAAAATATAATAGCCATGATAGCCTGCTGTAGCGGGTGTATATGAACCTGTAGAATCGGTACGCATATATAACCGGTTTTGCTCATGCGGTTGTTTACAGCCCAATAAACCGGTTACTAAAACTAATGTAATAGCTTGTGATTTTTTCATATCTCCGCTTATTTTACAGTGACATAAAATTCGTAGTCCTTACGTACATTCACGCTTTGAGTATCGCCGTTATTATTTTCTCCTTCAGTATAAAATTTACCTAATGAGGGCACGGTATCTGTTTTATCAAATTCTTTTATTTTAGCGCCTTTGCGCCAAACAATATAATGTGTTGTTAAAAGATCTTTTAATGAATCTAAATGCGATGTGCTTAAAGATACTTCAATGCCGCCTTCTTTATTAACGGTTTTAGCCTGATCGTCATTATTATCACAGGCGCTAAGTAAAAGGATACCCGCGAATGCCAGAGGTAAAAATAATTTCATATAATAAGGATGTGTTTTTAAGATTTGACTACTAAACAGCGTAGTTGTTACTCAAACATACCCCAAACCTTGTGCTAAAACAAATTTGATAGGAATTAATCCGTATAGCTTAAAACTCAATCGCTGTTAGGAGGCACCTACGGAGCCTTTATCTATACGTATGTTTTTTATAAACAGGAGACTCTGCAAGAGTCTTGAACTGAAGCAGTAATAGTTCCAGCGGAACTACCTGTTTGTAGTAAAAAAGATAGCGTTTTATGGGCTCCATCGGAGCCTGCTTTTTTAGCGATTGCTGATGAATTAGTCGGCTTTGGATGATTGAATTCCCTTCTTAGGCAGGTCCTCTTTTTCAAAACTCCTGATGATAAGCCTTGTGCCACCGTTGTAGCTAATGTAGCTACCTATCCAGTTAATAAATACGATCACTTTATTCCTGAAACCTAATAAAGATATCAAATGCACAAACATCCATACCAGCCAGGCAAAAAAGCCCTGGAACTTAACTTTCCCTAAATCGGCAATTGCTTTGTTTCGGCCTATGGTGGCTAATGATCCTTTGTCGTTGTATTTAAATGGTTTAGTTTCCTGCTTCTCAATAATACGCAATATGTTTTCGCCAACCAGTTTGCCTTGCTGTATAGCAACTTGTGCCACACCAGGATGCCCTTTTGGTGTTTCTTCGGTTATCATGGCAGCAACATCGCCTATGGCAAAAACATTATCCATGCCTTTTACCCGGTTTATAAGGTCAACACTTATCCGGTTGCCGCGCTCTATAATGTCTTTTGATACGCCGTCAGGCACTACCCCCATAACCCCCGCCGACCAGATAACATTTTTTGTAGCGATGGTTTTACCACCTTCAAACTTTATAACATGGCCATCATAGCTTTCAACTTTTACATTTAACAGCACTTCGACACCCATATCTGTCAGGAATTTTTTAGCGGCTTTTGAGCCCTGGTCAGAAAAAGGCCCTAAAACTTTTGGCATAAAGTCTACCAAATAAACCTTCATTTCCTCCTTCTTAAGCTCGGGGTAGTCTTTAATAAGGATATGATTACGCAGTTCGGCCAACGCGCCGGCCAATTCGACACCGGTAGGGCCGGCACCAACTAATACAAAGCATAAATAGGGGTCGCGTTCTTCTTTGGTTTTTTTTAGTACCGCTTCTTCAAAGTTTTGCAGGATAAGGTAACGAAGGTTCAATGCCTCGGGGATTGACTTCATGGGCATGGCAAACTGCTCAATTTCTTTATTGCCGAAAAAGTTGGTGGTTGAGCCGGTTGCTATAACCAAATAATCATAGGCTATCTCGCCTATGGTAGTTTCAATAGTCTTTTTTACCGGGTGTATTTTAGAAACTTCAGCAATGCGGAAGCGAAAGTTTTTTTGATCGCTGTAATTTTTTCTTAGAGAAAAAGCAATAGACTCTGCCTCTAAACTACCTGTAGCAACCTGGTATAATAAGGGTTGAAAAGTGTGATAGTTATGCTTATCAAGCATTAATACATCTACCGGTTTATCTTTAAGCACATTGGCAACTTCAAGCCCACCAAAACCACCACCAACAATTACTACTTTCGGAAACTTTGATTTATCTATCATTAGTTGCTTTAACGTTTAAATACAATATTTAATAAAGCAAAAAAGACCCCAAATGTTCTTTGGGGCCTTCTAATTATTTAAAGTGAATGTTATCTCAGGTCTTTCTTTCCAAAGTCAACAATAACCGGGGTAGCAATACAAATTGATGAATATGTACCGAAACATACACCAATTAATAAAGCGAATGAGAAACCGCGGATAACGTCGCCACCGAAGATGAACAATACGATCAACACGAATAATACGGTTAAAGCAGTAATAATAGTACGGCTTAACGTATTGTTGATAGCGTTATTAATTACTTCTTTAGGATCATCAGCTTTTGAATGATGTAGTTCCAAGAACTCGCGGATACGGTCAAATACCACCACGGTATCGTTAATTGAATAACCAATTACCGTTAATATTGCCGCGATAAACGCCTGGTCAATTTCAAGGAATGGTAATACATTCCTGAATAATGAGAAGAACGATAATACCATCAAGGCATCATGCGCGGTTGCAACCATCGCGCCTAAGCTGAACTGCCATTTGCGGAAACGGATCAATATATAAGCAGAGATGATCAAAATGGCGAATACTACCGTCCATACTGCAGATTGTTTTAAACCTGCTGCAATGGTAGCTTCAACTTTTTGTGATTGTACAATATCTTTTGTGGTCATTTGGGTAACCGCTTTTTGATTAAGCGCTTTTACCAAAGCACTTTCAACCCGGTTATCCGCATTAGTTGTATTATCTTCAATCAGGTAGTTGGTAGTGATGCTTATTTTATCACCTAAAGTTTTTACCTCGTTACCATGGCCAAACACACCATCAATAGCATCACGAACATCCTGAGGTGTAGCATTTTTGTTTTGGAAATGCACCACGTACGAACGGCCACCCTGGAAATCAACACCATAGTTGAAGTTTTGGGTAAACATAGATATAATACCGGCTAAGATGAACAAGCCCGAGAATATGTAGAATTTCATACGGTTCTTTACAAACCCGTAATGTGCATTTTTAAAGGTATGTGAGCTCCATGGGTTTGAGAATTTAATATCCCATCCTTTTTCAAGCATCCACTCAAATATTAACCTTGAAATTAATAATGAACAGAATAATGAAGTGATAATACCGATCATCAACGTAGTTGCAAAACCTTGAATAGGGCCGCTACCGAAAATGAATAATATTAAACCTGTTAAGAATGTACTGATGTTTGAATCGAGGATAGAAGACAAAGCATGTTTAAAACCATCAGAAACAGCTATACGTAATGATTTGCCTAAAGCTAACTCTTCACGAACACGCTCATAGATCAATACGTTCGCATCAACCGCTATACCTAAGGTTAATACGATACCTGCTATACCAGGTAACGTTAATACCGCGTGTAAGCTGGTTAAAACACCCATTAAGAAGAATACGTTGATGATTACAGCAACTACCGCAACAGTACCTGCACGGTTGTAATATGCAACCATGAATACCAATACCACTACCAAACCCATAACGCATGACATTAAGCCATCGTTAATTGATTGCTGGCCTAATGACGGGCCAACAACATCCTCGCCTATGATACTGGCGGGGGCAGGTAAGCGACCGGCTTTTAATACGTTGGCCAAATCTTTAGTATCATCAATAGTAAAGTTACCCGAGATAGAAGAAACACCGCCTGATATTTCGCCCTGTACATTTGGTGCAGAGTAAACATTATCATCTAACACAATAGCAACTGCTTTTTTTCCTTGTGCTGCTTCAGCAGTTATTGCACGCCATTTTTGTGCGCCTTCAGAGTTCATGGTCATGATCACTTCAGGGTTACCTTTCTGGTCGTTATCGTTACGGGCATCATTTATCACATCGCCTGTTAATACAGGGCCGTTTTCGGCACCAGCTAATTTAATGGCGTATAACTCAAATATTTTTGTTTTGTCTCTTGGCTTTACAGACCATAAGAATTTGATGTTTTGTGGTAAAGTGCCTTTAACATCTGCACTGTGTAAGTACGAATTTATTTTAGCGGTATCTTTTTGAGCAGCTAAACCAACAACAGGTCCGGGAACTAATTGTTGCTGTCCGCTTTGATCCTGGTATATGTAAGGGATCAATACAGAAGTTAACGGATGCTGAGCAGCTAATAATGATGATTTACCTGTTAAGGCAGATGAATCTTTACCGGCTGTTTTTACTTTGTTTAATAAAGATAAAGCTCCTTTTGCAGCAGCAGTAGTATCTTTTTTAACAACAGCAGCAGTTGTTTTAGTCGAATCTTTGCTTGTTTCTTTAGCTTTTGCAGCCAATAATTTATCAACGTTACTTAGTAAAGGATATACATCCTGGTTCTCATAAGTTTGATAAAACTCTAACTTGGCAGTACCTGATAATAACTTGCGTACACGGTCATGATCTTTAACGCCTGGCAATTCAATTAATATCCTATTTGAATTTGATTCTAACTGGATGTTTGGTTGTGTTACACCAAATTGATCAATACGGGTATTTAAAACAGTGTATGATTGTTTTACAGCAGCACTGGCTTCCTCTTTCAGGTATTTTTCTACGTCAGCGTTAGTCGCATTAAATTTTAAATGTGCCTGGTTATCTTTAGTTGAAAAGATAGCTGCTAATTTTCCGTTAGGATTCAGCTTTTCATACTCATTTACAAACAAAGTAATGTAATCGCTTTGGCTGGTTTTAGCATCCTGGTTTGCCGCGGCTAAAGCCTGGTTGAAAACCGGGTCAGGATTATTGCCTGATAAAGTTTTAACCAGCTGAACCAATGAAATTTGCATGGTAACGTTCATGCCACCTTTTAGGTCCAAACCTAAAGCAAGCTCATTATTTAAGCAATATTGGTAAGTATGGCCAAATAGAGGATATACTGGAAGTTGCGAAACAGAATCAAGGTAAACCCTCTCTTTTGTAGTGTCTCCCTTTGCATAAATCCTGGCTTTGTCCTCAACGTTGTGTGCCACCCAGGTGAACGACAGCTGATATATACACGCGACAGCTAATATTATAGCAAAAAATTTAATAACCCCTTTACCTTGCATCGTTAATCAAAAATTTGTAATTATTTAGTTTATAGCATTTTTAACAAGACGGCAAATCTAATAAAATTTCGTAAGCATGAAATTTTTAATTAAACAAAATGTCCACAATAAATGTTATTGCCGTTCAAAAGTAATAAAAGAGTACGGCAATAAGTTTTTTTCATCAGGTTCATGATCTTCCCGCTCAGTTTCCTTCCATATATTTCCCTCAATTTCAGGAAAGTAGCTATCACCTTCAAAATGCTGATGTACAATGGTGATATATATGCGATCTGTTTTTGATAAGCTCTGTTTATAAATTTCGGCGCCGCCAACAATAAAAACTTCGGCTTCATTGCTGCATAACGCTAAGGCCGCCTCTATCGAATTTACCACTTCGCAGCCCTCAATCGTCATATTTTGGCGGGTAATAATAATATTTCTGCGGTTTGGCAATGGCTTACCCACAGACTCATAAGTTTTGCGGCCCATTATAATTGTGTGGCCGATAGTTATATTTTTAAAATGCTTTAAATCATTAGGTAAGTACCATAATAATTTATTGTCTTTGCCAATGGCATGGTTTTCAGATATAGCTACTACTATACTAACTATCATTTAATATAAGCTTTTATTAGGGAGGTAAATATAACTTAAGTTATGATATTATTATGGGGTGGCATAGGGAAACTGTCTTTAAAATAAATGAACTGTCATTACCCTCTTTGCTGCTTGCAGCAGAGAGGATGGTCGAGCGACTTAGCGATGACCGGGTGAGTCCTAATGAAGCGATATTATCATTCGCTTACGGCGGATACTCACCCCGACAACGCTAAGTCGCTTGTCGGCCCTCTCTTCGCCTGCGGCGTAAAGAGGGCAAAAATAAAGGCGATTTATTTATGGGGTGGCAGTTTGTTTAACTTCAAAACTAAACGATTGCATGCCCGCCTTGCCATCAGCCGTAATACCTTGCACTACGCCTATGTATTTCCCGGATTGGTCTGACGTGTAAAAATTAAAGCTCGCTTTGCCGTTTTTATCGGTCTGTAAATCAGGCGACCAATACAGCAATGTCCTGAAATCTGGCAGATGGGAAGAAACTTGTGCAGGTGTTTCATAAATGGGAGAAAAGAAACTGCGTTTTAACTGTAAACCCTCGTAGTCTATTACTAATGCATGTGAGTCTATGTCAATACCTCCCAGGTCACTTTTATAAGTGTTGAAGCTCAATATGCCATAATCGGTAGAATTACCCCTGTAATAAATGGCAGGTACTACTTCTAATCGCCTAACTTTTAGCGGATCAGCAGCTATAATTTTATTAGGGTTATAAACAGGTATCCCATCAAATATCATTAAAGGCACACCATTCATATAATAATCGTCACTTATAACCCTGAATTTAAACTGGTCTTTAGATTTGCTTACTAATACTTCGTGAACATATTCCCGCAATACCTCTTCCATAGTCGAAAAACGGACATAATTATCAAGCAAGTATTCTTTTTGTAAACCGTTAAAAAAAGAGGTAGTATCAATTAGCGGAAGGTATTGCTGTTTTATTTTTTCGCCCGAATAAAGGTTTTGAACCTGCATATTTATGTTACGGGTAGAAATAGAGCCGTACAGGTCTTTTTGCAGGTTAAAATCGGGCAGTTTTGTAGTTGAGAAACGTTCTGAAAACGGATTTAAAACCTGGATCTTAAATAGGGTATCCTGCTCTAAACGTGGTTGAACAACAACTTCGTTTTGCCCCCAGAAATCTTTAGTGTTTACCAGGAAGTTCCCCAGTGAATCTGTTTGCGAATTATATAATTGTACGCGTTTGCCGGGTACACTTAAAAAAAGATTCTCATTCTTTACGGGCGTGTTGCTTTTTGGGTCGGTTACCTTGCCTGTAATAAGGTGCCCCTCAAGTTCGGGTAAGTATTTAAAAGCAGGTGCTTTAGCCTGCAGTATATCCGTCCAGTTGTACTTGCTCCAACCGTGTGTAAGCATTAAATTATCTAAAGCTTCATCATCATTGTTGTTTAAATAATACTCAGGCGATTCAATATTGCCTTTTAATTCAGAACTTAACCACAGGTAAGTATAAATGCTTTCAGGCGTATTAGTTTCTAATGAATCAAGCCGGTAAACCGCTACAGACATGTTAGCTTCAGCCGAAGCTGCGCCGTAATTTGCCTGAATATTTAAGGCTACTTCTTTTCTTGTTGCATATTCATTTTGAGCGGAAGCTGCGCTAATAATTAATTTTGAACCGGGGCGTTTTATGTATAACCTTTCGCAAACAGGTTGTTTTTCACTATTAAACAATGTGATATTTGAAATACCTTCACCTAAGCTATTCAGGTTAATTAAAAAAGTTGCCACGTTATTAGTAAATAACGATGATTTGGCAACGGTTATGTTTGCCCTGTTATGGATGACCAAATACGCAGGACCACTTTGAGGTATTGTAGTATTAACAGTAACCATTAACTGGTTTGCACTCGCGTTAGATACTTTTAAAGCGTACCCTCTTCCTTCAATTTCAGGCAATGGGGCTGTAATTGTTTTATCCCCAGCCAGTTTAATAACAGCTCTGTAAGCAGCACCTGCTTCCGGTTTAAATGCAAAGCTGCCTATACCAAATTTATAGGGTTTAAAACGTAACACGGTGTCGTTGTTTTTATTAAGGATAGCCCCCGAGAAATCTACACCCATACCGTTATTTGCGGTTACCCGAAAAGCTACGTTATTTGTTAAGTTATTAATTAAATTTCCACCTTCAGGAAAAAATTGCACATCATAATTGGCCTCAACAGGCTTAGGTTGAAATGTGATCTCTTTTAATGAGTTGATAATGGTTATATTTT
>Ga0207153_1084_pt1 | contig 20166 bp, 15 predicted proteins | sample Alteio_BWMinHeat_27_FD_153580 | JGI IMG/M metagenome (GOLD analysis project Ga0207153, IMG submission 153580) | Enriched cells from forest soil in Barre Woods Harvard Forest LTER site, Petersham, Massachusetts, United States -... | ecosystem: Environmental > Terrestrial > Soil > Temperate forest >...
TTTTGGTAATGCAGAGCGCCGCAGTGAACGGAGCGTAATCAAACTCGGTCATGGGCCAAATAGCGTCTGGACTTATGGACTGAATTATAGCTTCGGTATGGCCGGTGGCGGATATGGCTTATCTGTTTATGGGAAACAATTTAAAAACCGGGAGAATGCGTTGGCTGCGGCGCTTATAGAACTAAAAAATATGATGGAGGCCAGGGTTGGCGATAAGGATACCAGTAACCACAAACAGCCGCTTATTCTTTCTACGTTGAGGGATATAGCGAAAATGCAGAATAGCCTCGTTCAGTTAACTCTTTTTTAAGCTGCTTGAAATCATGTAAAGGGTTGGTTGATTATTTGCGGGGGTGTCACTTAACAATGAATAGTTTAACTATTTACTATTTAGCGCTAAGTGACACCAAAATCAAAATTATACGGAAAGACGTTTATCCCTTAATCATTACCGCAAAGATAGCCCGCATGCCTCGGGGCGTTTCAAAAAATTCCGCCATAAACACCTGCTCCGCACTGCCCTTCATTTATTGCGTTGCTTTTTTCACTTACTCACCAGCTGACTGCCGGGGCACCATAATTAATTCTCAAACTTAAAAATCAGAAATTATGGAAAGCCAGATGAATCTAACGGAGTTGACAAGTGTAGCATAAGTAGAGTTGATCTACAGGAACACAGTGAAGGCGTCACAGCGTCCAATGGTACAAAAATCTAAGGACGCCTACGATTGCTTCCTGCCATCATGGAATACAGACAAGATCGATTTTATTGAACAGTTTAAGGTAATGCTCCTCAACCGTGCGGGACGTGTATTAGGAATCATAGAAGTTTCTTCCGGAGGTTTATCCGGTACAGTAGCAGATCCGAAAGTTGTATTTTCAGCGGCATTGAAAGGAAATGCATCTTCGATCATATTGGCACACAATCATCCGTCCGGTAACTTAAGGCCAAGCCAGGCCGACCTTGATCTTACTAAAAAAATACAAAGGGGTGGCCAGCTATTAGATATAACCGTTAGTGATCACCTCATTATAACCTCGGAAGGATTTTATTCTTTTACAGATGAGGGACTGATGTAGTTCAGGCATCGGTCTTGATTTTGAATCTGGCTCCGCCATCGATATTGGGTTATGTATTTTCCGGAAACCGTTGCCCGAATCAAATTTATGCTACATACAAATGGCTTTAAAATTGTAATTAGGCCTACTCATGGTAGAATTTTTTCAAGGCCCAAAGCAAAATCCTGATAGCGAATAATAATATGGAGAGGCCGCATGAGATTAAGAATATATAAAACAAGAAGTGTTCGAATGGGGAATAACCAGGTAAGAATTTTATCAAAGTTGTAATAGCCAGAAAGGGGCATCGTGCTTTTAGTGTTAATAATCTATTAAATTAATAGACATTGTTTGTAAATTGCGTTGTCGTTCAATAACATGCTAAAAGGAAAGGTACATAATGCTGAAGATTCACGCTGGCTTGCGGAATTGAATGAAGGCAGCTATGTTGCTTTCCAATCGATATACAATAAATACTGGCAGGATGTATTTAACGAAGCTTATAAGCGGCTGGAAAACAGTGACCAGGCTAAGGATGTAGTGCAGGAAATTTTTGCCGGCATGTGGACCAAACGGGAAACACTGCAAATACAAAACCTGCCGGCGTGGCTAAAGATTGCTATCCGGAACCAGGTGTATTCCGTATTCAAGCGGCAACAAAAATTTATACCGCTTACTACCCTTGTTGACGAGTTAAACACACAGGGTGAAAGTGCTGATGCGCTATTGCTACAAAAAGAATTAATACGCACCTATCAGCAATTGATTGATACACTACCTGTACAGCAACAGGCGGTATTCAATATGCGTTACAAGGAAAATAAAACCCCGGACGAAATTGCCGAAACATTAAATCTCTCTTCAAAAACCGTCCGCAACCACCTGGGACGCGCATTATCAAAGCTTAAAACTGCTTTTCGCTTAACAATTTTACTGCTGATGTTATTTCGCGGTTAATTTTTTATTAAAAAATCTTCGGGCAGACTGGGCAAAATACGATTTACAGATACGTGTATATAAATAAGATACATGGATCAGTTAACCAATCAGCAGTTTTTCGCGCTTATCGACAGAGTCGATTCCGGGATAGCCACGGCTGAGGAGATTGAATTTCTGAATGCCTATTACCAGGCTTTTGATTGCAGGAATGAGATTATCAACAGCTTAAGCAATGACGAACGGGAGTTACTCAAAAACGAGGTATTTGCTGGCATAGAAAAAGCTATTGAAGAAAATAAGCATCCAGCGAGGGTAGTTAAATTGCCTGTCTCTATGCGCATTGCTGCCGCCGCCTGTATCCTGTTAGCTTTAGGTGTTGTCTTATATAAGTTTAAATCGGGCGATAAAAACACGAGAATCGCGCAAGCACCTGTACAAGATGTTATGCCGGGCGGTAACAAAGCCATTCTAACGCTTTCAAACGGTAGTACCATAACTTTAAACAACGCAAGGAATGGTGTGTTAAGCAATCAAGCCGGAACTATTGTTACAAAAACGAGCTCCGGGCAATTGGTGTACCGGGCAGTTGATGAAGATCATACAGAAACTACTGCTTACAACACCATCACTACGCCCAAAGGCGGCCAATATACCGCGGTACTTTCTGATGGTACTAAATTTATGCTTGATGCAGCTTCCAGCATTCGCTATCCGGTTAGGTTCGGAGCAAGAGAGCGGAAGGTAGAAATTACCGGCCAGGTATATTTTGAAGTAAAGCATAACGCGGCTCATCCTTTTAAAGTAGCGGTAGGCAATATTAACGTTGAAGATATCGGCACCCGTTTTAATATTAATGCATATTCCGATGAAGGCGCCGTTAAAACCACTTTGTTGCAAGGGAGCGTAGGAGTTCAGCTTGGAAAACAAAATGCTGTAATTAAGCCTGGCGAAGTGGCTGCTATAAGAAATGAGGGAGGCGAACAAATAGTGGTAAGCCGTGCAGATACGGATGCCGTAGTAGCATGGAAAAACGGTATGTTCAATTTTAAAGATGCAAATATACAAGCCGTTATGCGCCAGATAGCGCGCTGGTATGATGTTGCGGTAGTCTTTGAAGGAAAAGTCCCAGGGAACGTTTACAGTGGTGAACTATATCGGAATATGACGGCCGCAAAAATGCTGGACGGGCTAACCGCTGCAAAAGTGCATTTCAGAATAGACGGCAAAAAAATAATTATTACACCATAATCAATAGTCAACACATTATTAACCCTTTAAAAAAGCATGGAAAAACACTTACGACAGCGAAGCTAAGCAGCAAACGAAAGGGCTGAAAACAAGCATGGAGGTGTACCACCACCTCCATGTTAAAAGTTCAGGCTAACCCTTAAGGGCCGTTCGGGCCCAAAAAAATCAGACAGGTATTAATCTTCCATTAACCCAAACTAAAAGCAAAAGTATGAAAATAAATACTTTTTACAGGAAAGCTATTGATCATCAACGGCTACACCGAAAATTTCTCCGTATCATGAAATTAACTACGCTGCTTATAATCATTGCGCTGGTACATGCCGGAGCCGCGAGTTATAGCCAGAAAATCACACTAAACGTTAAAAAAACGCCGCTTGCTACGGTGCTTAAATCCATTAAAGCGCAAAGCGGATATGTTTTTTTTAGCAAGGACCTGGATGTTAACCAAACTATAGTTGATGTTTCGGTAAAAAACGCGTCTATAGAAGAGACATTGAGCGCATGTCTTAAAAATGTTCCCATTAATTACGAAATCGTCGATAAAACGATCTTCCTTACTGTTAAGGAGGCGGGTATCATCGAAAAGGTTAAAAACTTTTTTATGGCCCCCTATACCGTTAAGGGGGTAGTTGTTGACGAACAGGGAAAACCCTTGCCCGGCGCCACCATCACCGTTAAGGGAGCTAATATAAGGATCACCAGCGACGAAAATGGTGCTTTTTCGATAACCAGCAACAATGCCAACGCGGTCTTAGTGATTTCGTTTATTGGCTATGAAACCAAAGAAGTTGCTGTTAATTCGAATTCGGAAAATATTTCTGTACAGCTAATGCATTCGGTTTCAAACCTGAACGCAGTAGTTATTACGGATAGCTATGGTTCCCAAATTAAAAAAGCTTATACGGGTGCTGCCAATACCGTTTCTGCCGAGGAGTTAAACGACAAGCCGTTTACCAGTCCGCTGCAAGCCCTGCAAGGCCAGGTTGCAGGACTGAACGTGACGTCGAGCAGCGGTCAGCCGGGGGCAAATATTCAGATAAGATTAAGAGGATTAGGCTCTATCGGGCTTGACTCAAACCCATTATTCGTAGTAGACGGGTTGATTATCAATGCCGGAGATATGTCAAGGCTAAGCGCCGGATACACCAACGTATTAGCAGGAATGAATGATGATGACATCGAAACCATTACCGTGCTTAAAGACGCGTCTGCAGCAGCCATTTATGGTTCAAGAGGTGCAAACGGTGTAGTTATCATCACCACTAAAAAAGGTAAAAACGGCAAAGCTGTTGTGAATTTTGATGCCGAAGTCGGCGTCAGCAGCAATATTCCAATACCTGAGATTGGAAGGCCGTTAAGCGCTGCCGACTACAGCACGCTTACTGTTGAGGGCTTAACCAATGAAGGTATTTCGCCAACTAACACTACCAGCGGTATTCCTTTTTACATTAATAACTATGGTCTTTTCAAACCAGGCACGAATTGGTATGACCTGGTTACCCGTAACGGCCAGCAGCAACAATACAACGTTTCCGTAAGCGGAGGCAATCAAAGTACAAAAGTATTTGCTTCAGCCGGTTATTTTAAACAGGAGGCCGGTATTATCGGCTCATCGTTCAACCGTGCTTCGGGTACTTTAAATGTGGACCAAATCATCAGCAAGCGTTTCACCATATCGCTCAACTTTAATGGTTCAAACGTCAATCAAAACATCCCGCTCGAAGGTAATACCTCGTTCGGCAGCCCCGTTAATAGTTTGTACGATTTGCGGCCAACGCAAAATGCGTATAATGCCGATGGATCTGTAAACAGCAGCACAGCCGACAATACCAGTTTCCCGACTTTTTATAATCCTTTGTATTCCGTTGCGCATGATAAAAAACAAAACAATCAAACAAGATTGTTAGGTGCGCTGACGCTGAAATACAATATTTGGGATAATCTTTATTACACTGGTACTGCTGGTATGGATTACAGTTCCCTGGAAGAAACGCAATATTACAACCCTGTAATGAGCGATTTTGCAAGTGTTGGCGGTTCGGGAGTGAATTATTATAGCCGCTACGCTAACTGGACCTTAAGGAACCAATTGGATTATAAATATAATATCCCTCACGTCGATAATTTTCATGTTGATGCCACGATAGGTTATGAGGCCGAAAAGTCAAACGGTTACTTCATCAGCGCGCAGTCTAACAATTATCCGAGCACACAGCCATTGCTTACAGCATCGGCTAATGCATCAACGGCTGTTCTTGGTAATGCCTCCTTCTCTGACTATTCATTCGATTCTTATTATGCCAGGGCATCCGTTAATTATCAGTCAAAATATGTTCTAACAGGATCTTTTAGAAGAGATGGTTCATCCAGATTTGGCCTGTCCCGCCAGTTTGGTAACTTTTGGTCTGTAGGCGGTGCCTGGAATGTCGACCAGGAAAGCTTTTTTACTAATCAGCACATCTTCTCGTCATTAAAGGCCCGTGGCTCTTATGGCATATTGGGTAACGCAGGTAATGGCCCAAACAGTACCTTATCTAATTATTCAGCGCAGCCTACCGCAGCTTATGGCGCTAACTACGCCGGCTCGACCGGGCAAAATTTCAGTGTAATAGGTAATACGCTCATCACCTGGGAAAGCTCTAAAGATTTAGATGTTGGTGCAGACATCGGATTTTTGAAAGACCGGATCGTTATTAGTTTTGATTATTACAATCGTAACATTGATGGACTGATACAATCTGCCCCGGTTTCCCGCACCACCGGTTTCTCATCGGCAATTCAAAATATTGGCGATATGCGCGATCGTGGTGAAGAGCTGGCGATCACCGGCATACCTGTTAAAACCAAAGATTTTAAATGGACAACCAGCTTTAACATAGCGCTCAATAAGAACACGGTAACTAAATTAGCCAGTGATGCATCGTACTATAACCTGATAGATTTCCACGTAAAGGAAGGCGGTGATTTTTACACATGGTCAATGCCGCAATATGCCGGGGTCAATCCTGCAAACGGCGAAGCGCAGTGGTACACAGATGCAACAAAAAGCAAAACTACCAATGCTTATAACCTTGCTAACTTACGCGTAGATAAATACCAGGCCGACCCTAAATACTTTGGCGGATGGAACAATACTTTTGTTTACAAAGGCTTCCAGCTGACCACCGATATTTATTACAGCGGAGGTAACTATGTATATGATTCGGCTGCCCCAACGCTTACGGATGGCACGCAATACACCTATAATAAATACCAGTACATTTTCGACAACAGATGGACAACACCCGGGCAGATAACGGATGTGCCGAAATACGTGGCGGGCGGCGGTACGCAGGCAGATGGCGCCACATTATCCAACTCCTCATCATTGTCAACAAGATTTTTGTACAAAGGCGATTATGTCAGGTTGAGGAATGTAAGCGTAGGCTATAATTTCAGTAACCTGAATACGCTGAAAAAATACGGGATAAACAAGTTATACCTGTATGGCAGGGGCACCAACCTGTTAACCAAGACCTTTGACGGCAGGTTGCCCTTCGACCCTGAAGTTGGTGTTACCGGTGTAAGAGTATTAGACATCCCACAGGTACGCACCTTCACAATTGGATTAAATGTTGGAATTTAAAAGCAGAAAGAAAATGAAAACCCGATATTTTTATATAGTCATAGCAGGTGCTCTAAGTTTAGCGGCCTGTAAAAAAAGTTTTTTGGCAGATGCGCCCCCGACCGCAGTACCGGTAAGTTCGGCAATTAACTCCAACAGCAGCATGGCTGACGCGGTTAACGGCATGTACAGCACGATGAGAATGACCAGCTTATTTGGTCGTGACATACCAGTGATGGGTGATTTGATGGCTGATGATATATACATCAGTTTTAGCAATTCAAGCAAGTACCTGCAGGAGAATAATTATACCTTCAATAATATAACCCCGGAAGTAATTGACATCTGGACACAAGGCTATTATTCTATACTGCAGGCGAACCGTATTATCAACAGCAGTTTACCGGCCGATGCAACAGTCAATCAATTACGTGGCGAGGCCTATACCGTTCGCGGATTGGTTTATTTGGAACTGGTAAACTTTTTCGGTACGCCGGCAACGGTAAATTTAAACGCACCAGGGGTGCCTATAGTAAAATCATTTACCACCCCGTTTATTATGCCTTCGCGCAATACGGTTGGTGACGTTTACAATCAAATTATCAGTGACCTGGATAGCGCTTACAACCTGATGCCCGCTACTTCTATACCGTCAAACTTCCATGCCACCAATTCGGAGTATATTGCCAAATATGCGGCACGTGCCATTGAGGCACGCGCATATCTGTACAAAGGTGATTATACGAATGCATTGGCAGCTTCGTTGGATGTAATACAAAATGGCGGCTACACGCTGTCAGCAGCCACAGCCTTTAATGCTTATTGGGCTAACCCTGCGCCGCAGGCAGGAAAGTTGGAAACCATATTTGAATTAGCGCTAAACACGCAAACCAACAACGGTACCAATGGACTGGATGGTATCTATTCGCAATCCGGCTTTGGTGATATGCTATGCACCGATCCGCTATATGCATCTTATTCAGCAACTGATGTGCGTAAATCACTTATTGTTAGCGGTAAACGTTCTGCTCAACCTGCACTGATCGTGAACAAATATGCTAACTATTTACTAAGTACCGATAAAGACGATATTAAGATTATCCGTTATGCTGAAGTCTTACTTACCGCTGCTGAGGCTTATGCGCGCACCAACGATAATACCGACGCGCTGATCTATCTAAACATGGTAGCTCAAAAACGCGATCCAGCCTTACTGGGCTACAGCAGCACCGGCACAACTACGATTAGTAATATCTTAGCGGAAAGGCAGAAGGAGCTTGCTTTCGAAGGGTTACGCTACTTTGATCTTACCCGTACGAATGTTGCTATTAATCGCCCGGTAGAGCCATTCGGTTACACGTCGATTGCCCTCATTCCTGTTGGTGATAACAGGAGGCTGTTACCGATTCCGCTGGCCGAGATAAACGCTAACGGTAACGTCGCACAAAATCCCGGATTTTAATTAATCTCCTTATGATTTCTTTTCTACCGGAACCCGTGTTTAACGGTTTCCGGTAGCTTTTATTTATTATCAACTTATAGGTTATGATTCTCTCAAAAAAATTATTGATAGCTATTATTTGTTTGCTTTGGTCCGTTTCAGTATTCGCGCAAACAAAATCGTTTACCCTAACCGGGAAAATAACCCAGGTAAATCAAAACGAAATGATTTATTTAAAATACAGAAATAACGGCAAAACTACGGAAGACTCTGTTTTAGTTGTCGACGGGGCTTTTAAATTTAATGGTGCATTAGCTAACCCCGTAAAGGCTCAGCTAACCTTAGATCATCATGCGATTACCGATAAAGCAAACCCATACCGGATCCAGGATTTTGCTACGATTTACCTGGAAGATTCGGCCATCAACGTCCATTCAGGAGACTCTATAAAAAATGCAACCATATCAGGCTCTGCCATTCAGGATGAAAGCAATCGGTTCAAACAAATCATAGCGACACAGGAACATGCTATTGCCGATGTAAGGGCTAAGCTCTCCATCGCTAATAACGCTAAACAAAAAGATACAGCGTATATCGGAGATTTGATCCGTAAACAACTAACAGAAGTAAAAACAGAAACCGCAGCAGAATATGCTTATATCGCCGCCAATCCCGATCATTTTTTCAGCCTGTTGTTGCTGATCGATGTAAGCGGCTACCGAATTGATGCCGGCATTGCCGGTCCGGCATATCAAAAGCTTGCAGCAGATGTTAGAAATTCACCTACAGGTTTAGAGTTTAGCCAAAAAATTAATACAGCGTACGCGGTGTCTGTGGGTTCTACCGCACCTGATTTTACACAAAACGACGTTAACGGAAAGCCAGTTAACCTGAGCGATTTCCGCGGTAAATATGTGCTGCTTGATTTTTGGGCATCATGGTGTGTCCCTTGCCGCGCAGAAAATCCTAATGTGGTCAGAATTTATAACAAATACAAGGACAAAAACTTTACGGTGCTTGGTGTTTCGCTTGATCTCCCCGGAAAAAGAGAAGCCTGGCTTGCGGCCATTAAAGCTGATCACCTGGAATGGACAGAAGTGGCTGACCTGAAATTTTGGGACAACGCGGTGGCTAAGAAGTATGGCATCCGTTCGATTCCGCAAAACTTCCTGATCGATCCTTCCGGAAAGATCATCGCTGTTAACCTGCGCGGAAAGGCTTTAGAAGATGCCCTCCGTGAACACATAAAATAAACTTATTCATTCTACTTCCCGAATGAATCCCTGCGAAGCAGTTCCGGGGATTTTTTATTTTAAGGGATAGTAATTTTGGTTGCTGCTAGTAATGATTTACGCAAAGCTATCAGTTTATACCGCAGGTGAGGAATTGAATTACCGGTCGCTGATTCTTGGAATATTCAACGGGTACGCTGTCTCATTTTTTGCCTCCGACATCACAAAGAAGCTTTGCATATTTCCGACGTCCGGCAACTTCGCCAGCTTGACCATTAAAACCTGGTTATATTCATCCATATCACGGATCGCAATCTTCAGTAAAAAGTCGAAGTTGCCGGTCATGTGATAACATTCCATTACTTCATTCAATTTAATTACTTCCTTCTGAAAGTTCATTAAACTTTCCTGGGAATGCTGCTTAACCTGCACCTGCGTATAGGCGATCAAGCCGCGTCCGATTTTCTTAGCATCGACAATAGCGGTAAATCTTTTGATGAAACCTTCTTCCAGCAATTTCCGGATCCGTAAATGGATCGGGGTGATTGATTTATTCAGGCGATGCGCTAATTCCTTGTGAGAAATAAGTGCATCTTTTTGCAACAACTCAAGGATGCCAAAATCCGTCTCATCCAACTGTTGATTGATCATAGTAAGTGGGCAGTAATAAGCAATGCTTAGTGTATAAAATACAGTATTCAGTTTTATAATTGGCTGGGACAAATATAAAATGTAATAGTGAAAATTTAGTTTAAAAATAAGAATTTGACAAAAGATCTACTTATTTTTTGATTGCCTTATCAGTTTAGATAGTGTATTTAAATGGCATTTTATATGTCCCGGTTAGTTTGAGTAAAAGTCATTTTTTCTATACGAACCTAGATTTGCCGCATCAAAACGTGCTGTTGACTAAAAAACGTGGCTTTGGTAGTCATTTTTTCTAAATAATTATGCGCTTATAGTATTTGTGACCAAATGACTGAACCTTTACAGTAAATATGACTCTCCTGATGTTCGTATTCAACCAATTGTATAATAAGTCATGTCAACACAAAAAAAGCACAATTTTGGCGCCGGGCCATGTATCTTGCCGGGCACTGTTTTAGCACAGGCATCCGATGCCGTAAAATGCTGGGGTGAAGCAGGTTTGTCGATACTTGAAATATCGCACCGGTCTCCCGAATTTGAAAAAGTGATCAGGCAGGCCGAAGAACTGGTACGTGAACTACTTCAGGTGCCCGAAACCTATAGCGTGCTCTTTTTACAAGGAGGAGCCAGTATGCAGTTTTGCATGGTAGCGATGAATTTCCTGCAGGGAACTGACAAAGAAGCGTTTTACCTTGATGCAGGTTACTTCGGGAGCAAAGCATTAAATGAAGCAAAAATTTTAGGTAAAGCGCGCATAGCTGCGTCATCTAAAGACGGTAATTACAAAAGTATCCCGTCGGACTTTCTTATTCCGGACGATGCGGCTTATTTTCATTGCACATCAAATAATACTATTGAAGGAACCGAAATGTTCAGTTTTCCGGAAACCGGCGTTCCTATTGTTTGCGATATGTCTTCGGATATTTTCAGCCGCGAAATTGACATCAGCAAATTCGATCTGATCTATGCAGGGGCACAAAAAAATATGGGTCCCGCGGGTTTGACGCTCGTTATAGCCAAAAACGAATTTTTGAACAGTATTGACCATCCCGTTCCATCGATGCTTGACTACCGCGTTTACAGGGATAACAATTCCATGTATAATACACCACCGGTCTTCGCTATTTATACCGCTATGCTCAACCTGCAGTGGTTAAAGGATCAGGGTGGGGTAAAAAAAATTGAAGAAAAAAATCGGGCAAAAGCTGAGCTGCTTTATAATGAGATAGATCGCAACACATTATTTTATGGCCTTGCCGAACCCCGGGATAGGTCGATTATGAACGTTACTTTCAAGATGTACGACACGAACGGTGAAGCGGAATTCCTGGAATTTGTGACTAATGCGGGACTGGTAGGAATAAAAGGCTACCGGACAGTGGGTGGGTTTCGGGTATCCCTATACAATGCCATGCCCATCAGCAGCGTCAGTTACCTTGTTGATTGCATGAAGGTTTATGCAGAGAAAGTTTTAACCCCATCCGCTATAAAAGCAACCTATTAATGGCAAATATTTCACCGTTTCGCGCAATCAGGCCATCTACCGCCAAAGCGACCGAACTCGTATTCGAACAGGTGAAAATTCCCACCGGATCGGAAATGGGTTTAGCCGGAGGAGATACGTGCACTTTGAAAGAGCTATTAGAAGCAGGCGCGCGCATCCGTCCGGAAACTGAGGAACGCCAGCAACAAGCTTATACAACGATAAACAACACTTTTGAAAGCTTACTTGCATCGGGCCAGTTATGGCAGGAAGAAAATCCAGGGATTTACGTTTACGAGATTGTTCATCCGAAATACCGGCAGGTAGGAATATGGGCATTAACGGCGCTGTCAGATTATACCGACGGCAAAATAAAAACCCATGAGCTGACTTTTACAGATAGTGTGCGGAGGCTGAGTAATTACAGGGAAAATACAGGGCTCGAGGGAAGCCCTGTATTGCTGACCTATCAGCCATCAATTGCGATTAACCGTATTATAGCCGAAACACGAAAAACGGTAGTCAAACACACCGTAGGCGACAGGCATTGTTTCCACCGGATTTGGAAAATTGAAGATATCAAGACACTTCTCATACTGGCGAAAGCGTTCGCGGCGATCGATTGTGTTTACCTGGCTGATGGTCACCATAGGCTTGCTGCAGCGGCTAAACTGGGCGCCAAACAAAGAGACGAAAACGAGCCGGTTTTTGACGGGGTATCATCGCTTTATATCGCGGATGATCAGCTTCACATTCGGGAATTTAACCGTGTATTCATTCCCGGCTCTCCTTTAAACGGGGAGCGATTTTTAACGCAGTTATCGGAGCACTTTTCGGTAAAGAAGCTTGCGATCCAAAAGCCATATCAATCCAGGAAGTTGCATCAGATGGGTTTGTTTTTCGAAGGTTCCTGGTATTATTTAATCCCCAAAGTGAAACCGGATAAACCGATCTCGGCATCAATGGATACGGCTATTCTCCAGCAACAATTACTGGCACCGTTGCTCGGAGTTACCGACCCGATCACCGATGCACGCCTTAAATACATCGGTGGCGACCAAGCGCTAAAAGAAATGGTTGCTTTGCTGGCCCTTCAACCTGAAGCGATAGCATTTACGCTTTGTCCGGTAACGACTAACCAATTGATCACCATTGCGGATGCCGGTGAGGTATTGCCCCCGAAATCTACCTGGATAGACCCGAAAATACCTTTCGGATTATTGATACACAACCATATTCACCGTCAAATATAAAACTCATGAAAAAAGACATTATTCTGGTTATTGGCTCATGCGGCCAGATCGGCACAGAACTTACTGCCGGGTTACGCGAAAAATACGGAACGCTCAATGTTATTGGAGCAGACAAATTTACGGATCTCACAGATGACGGGCCGTATCACCAGCTTGATGTCCTGAACATGGGCGCGTTGGCAGATCTTGTCCGCCGCGAAAAGGTTACCCAAATTTATTTGTTAGCAGCCATGCTTTCGGCCAGCGGGGAAAGAAATATTCATGCCGCCTGGCAGCTTAATATGGATGGCTTACTTAATGTTCTTAAAGTTGCTGCTGCACAACGGCTGGATAAAGTTTTCTGGCCGAGCAGTATCGCGGTATTCGGGCCGTCATCAGCTAAACATTTATGTCCGCAGGAGCCGCAATCAGAGCCAAATACCGTGTACGGAATAAGCAAAAGAGCTGGGGAATATTGGTGCAAATATTATTTTGAGAAACATAATGTTGACGTGAGAAGCATCCGGTTTCCGGGATTGATATCGTATGCGACAAAGCCGGGCGGAGGAACGACCGATTACGCGGTACATATCTTTCACGAGGCACTGGAAAAAGGCCAGTATGATTGCTTTTTGAAAGAAGATGCCAGTTTACCGATGATGTATATGAAAGATGCCGTTCGTGCAACGCTGCAACTGATGGATGCACCAAAGGAAAAACTCCGTATCCGCACATCTTACAATTTGTCTGCGACGAATTTCGCACCATGCGACCTTTCTGCAGAAATAAAAAAGCACTTGCCGGACTTTACCATAAGTTATAACCCTGATTACAGGCAAGCTATTGCTGAAGCCTGGCCAGCCAGCATTAATGATCTTTATGCGAGGCAGGACTGGAATTGGGAACCGCAATTTTCAATGCAAATGATTGTCACCGACATGCTGTTAAATCTCAAAAAGAAAAAGGAGAAGATCAAAGAACCACAACTTGTTCATGATTTCCCTGACTTTCCTGAAAGCAATAGCTTGACGACTATGTACTATTGAGGGGGAAATGTTTAAGCAAATAGCCGGCTCTTGCATGAATAAGTAATGCGTAGTTTTAAGCTAAAAACGACAACCATGCGAAACTGTGACCGGCTTAAATTGGGTAGGCGGTTACGCTTTTTGCCTCCGTTAATACAAATGAGCTTTGAACGGTCGTAACATTTGGCAATTTTGCCAGCTTGGTATTGTAGAAAACGCTATAAGCATCCATATCGCTGGTGGCAATTCTCAAAATGAAATCACAGGTCCCGGTCATTTGAAAACATTCCATCACTTCCGGAAATTTGGATACTTCCTGGGTAAATTTGGCCAGGGTTGCATCCGCGTGGTCGCTCAACACGACCTGGCTGATGGCGATCAGCCCGCGGTCAATTTTTTTCTTATCAAGGATGGCTACCACCCGCTTGATAAAACCTTGCTCTTTTAATTTTTTAATCCTTTCGTGAATAGTGGCCACGGACTTGTTGGTTTTATACGATATCTCCTTGTTCGTCAGTGAAGCATCTGATTGTAATATCCTTAAAATTTCGAAATCTACGTGGTCGAGGGTGGTGCTGTTCATATTTAGGTAATTGATAAACTGTAAAACATACAATAATAAGAACTATTGTTCTATTAAAACTGATCTTTATTTTTTAATTAGCGGCATTGACAATAAAATTTACGGAAATATTGAAAATGATTGTTATTAACATCAGCTATCATCACCTTTACCTGACAAATAAAGGAGATGATAAGTACAAATACGATATCCGGGTTAAGTAATGAGCTGGCTGAAAAGTTCAATGAACTTTGGCATATGGTTGGTAACACCCCCATGTTGGAATTGCAATACGAATATCAGGGCAAGACCGGTAAAATCTACGTGAAATGCGAGCACTACAATTTGACCGGGAGTGTGAAGGACCGAATGGCGCTTTATATTTTATTACAAGCCTACCGGAACGGAACGATAAAACCAACAGACACTATTGTTGAAGCGACCAGTGGGAATACCGGGATCGCCTTTTCTGCTATTGGAAAGGCGCTGGGCCATGAAGTGATTATCATGATGCCGGATTGGTTAAGTAAAGAACGGAAAGATATCATCACCAGCCTGGGTGCTAAGATTCATTTAGTGAGCAAGGCGGAAGACGGTTTTTTGGGCAGTATCCGTTTAGCGGAGTACATGGCGGCAACTTCCGACAAATACTTTCTGCCAAGGCAATTTGAAAATATTTACAACTCCGAGGCACACGAGATGACTACCGGCCCGGAAATATGGGAACAATTACAAATTTTGGGCAAATTACCCGATGCGTTCGTTGCGGGTGTAGGCACAGGCGGAACAGTAATGGGAACAGGAAAATATCTGAAGGCCATGAATCCCAATATAAAGATCCATCCGCTGGAACCTGCTGAAAGCCCAACGTTGACTACCGGTCATAAAGTTGGTTCTCACCGGATTCAAGGCATTTCCGACGAGTTTATTCCTGCTATCGTAAAGTTGGATGAGCTTGACGGGGTAATGCAGGCTGGTGATGGCGATGCGATCATCATGGCCCAGAAACTTTCCATGCAACTGGGGCTTGCTGTCGGCATATCATCAGGAGCAAATGTGATCGGCGCTATCAAGCTGAATGAACAAATGGGCGGCGATGCGACGGTAGTTACCCTGCTCAGTGACAGCAATAAAAAATATTTAAGTACAGACCTGATGAAGGAGGAGCCGGTTAAGGAAGGTTATATATCTACTTTAACCACATTCACCGGCTATAAACCTATAGGTCGATTGGCTCAACCATTTATGCAATAAATCAAATTGATATCTAAAATACGAGTTATGAAAAAAGTTATAATCGCAGTGATCGCAATCCTGTTTTGCATCAAAGCAAACGCCCAGATTCTTACCCCGGTAAAATGGAGTTACGCATCAAAAAAGATAAGCGCTACCGAGGCCGTAGTTTTTATCAAGGCTACAATTGACGAGGGTTGGCACGTGTATTCGCAATTTGTTAAAGAAGGTGGCCCGGTAAAAACAACATTTACTTTTACTAAATCAAAAGATTACCAGTTAGTAGGGAAAACTATCGAGCCGAAACCTATATCACGTATGGAAAAGGTTTTTAATATGGAGGTTGGGTTCTTTGAACAGTCTGTTATCTTCCAGCAAAAAATTAAATTAAAGACCGCGAAAGCAACCGTAAAGGGCACATTAGAATACATGACCTGCAATGATAAGCAGTGCCTGCCGCCGGCTGATGAAAACTTTAGCATAGAGATCAATTAACGTACAACACTGGCTGGGTCATGAAAAAAAGTCTATTTCTTGCGGTTTTATTTGTTGCCGGGCTCCTGCTTGCAGGTACACGGTTAATGGCGCAGGATACCGTTTCTACCGCGGGAGTAGATTTTAAACCGATAACCTCAACAGCAGTTAAAACGCAAAGCACTAAAGCTACTAATCACCAGGTGGACGGTTTAGCTAAAACGCAGCCCAGCCAAACGCTGTGGGCCATATTTGTTGCCGGTTTTATAGGTGGGTTGGCGGCATTTTTTATGCCCTGCATATTTCCAATGTTACCATTAACCGTTAGCTTTTTTTCAAAAAGCTCAGGAAATAAAAACAGTGGTGTGGGTAAAGCGCTGATCTATGGCTTAAGCATCATTGTAATTTATGTAGTGCTCGGGCTGCTTGTCACTATCGTGTTTGGGGCATCTGCTTTAAATAGCCTGGCAACTAATGGTATATTCAATTTAGCATTTTTCTTTTTACTGGTTGTTTTCGCGGCATCTTTTCTTGGCGCGTTTGAAATTACACTCCCTTCGGGATGGGTTAACGCAGCAGATGCGAGATCGGACAAGAGCGGTTTATTCGGAATATTCTTTATGGCAGCAACACTTGCCCTTGTATCATTCTCATGCACCGGACCTATTGTTGGTACATTGCTGGTGCAGGCCGCTACGACCGGCGCGTTGCTGGGGCCTGCGGTTGGTATGCTGGGTTATTCTTTTGCACTGGCGATTCCTTTCGCCCTGTTTGCCATGTTCCCCGGGCTGATGAGTGCGTTGCCTAAGTCCGGGGGCTGGCTAAATAGTGTAAAAGTTGTTCTTGGCTTCCTGGAGCTTGCGCTCGCCTTAAAATTTCTGAGTAATGTTGACCTGGCTTATCACTGGCATTTCTTCGACAGGGAAATATTCCTGGTGCTTTGGATAGTGATCTTTGCGTTGCTAGGCTTTTATTTACTTGGAAAAATATCATTTTCACACGATACCCCTGTAACTTCAGTTTCTGTACCGCGGCTATTTTTAGCGATCATCGTTTTATCCTTCACTACTTATATGGTTCCCGGTTTGTGGGGTGCGCCGCTAAAATCAATCAGCGCTTTTTTACCACCCATGGCAACCCAGGATTTTGATCTTTCGACAGTTACGTCCGGAGGGAGCATTCCATTAAATACCGATACAAAAACGAGAAAATACGCCGACCTTTTCGATGCGCCGAAAGGCTTCCACCCATATTTTGATTATGATGAGGGGTTAGCCTATGCTAAAATGATGCATAAGCCGGTCATGATCGATTTTACCGGGCATGCCTGCGTTAACTGCCGGAAAATGGAGGCTAATGTATGGACGGATAAAGCTGTGTCGGCCCGTATAAACCAGGATTATGTGCTGATACAGCTATACGTTGATGATAAAACAAACCTGGCGGATGCAGAGCAGTCGGTAACTGCCGATGGCATCCAGATAAAAACAATAGGTAATAAATGGAGCCAGCTACAGATAAAGAAGTTCGTATCCAACTCACAACCTTTTTATGTATTGCTCAACCCGGAAACCCAGCAGCCTTTAGTTTCCCCGCAAGGCGCTGATTTTGACCCGGCCAGTTATTTAAAATATTTAAACAGCGGATTATCCGCTTATCACCAATAAGAATTTGCAAAAGTCTTCAATCGTTCTTTAGACAGTTAATGAATAAATTAATGATTAATAATATTTAAAACTCAAACTGGTGTCCCCTGAAGCAGGCGCCGGCTTTGATCATAAAATTTCTGTCCCGTTAGGAAGTGATCCTATTTATCCTGATAAATAATTTCCAGCTACATGCTTTTGAAATTGCGCCCGTTTTTCCTAAACACTTTTAATGAAGCATTCCATTTTTTACAGACAAAATATGTTGCTGATGCTATTAGGATAGCATTTGTTATTATAGTGCCGGTTTGGTGGCTGCTTGAATCGGGGCACTCGAAGGCAGGAATGGCATTTGGTACCGGGACGATTCTTGCCAGCCTCCTCGATTATCCAGGTGTACAGGCGGAAAAGAATAAGGCATTTCAACTCACCATTCTCCTGTTTTTGCTGATATCTTTTGTATCAGCATCGTTGCTAAATGCACCTGTGCTGCTTTCATTCGTAATTTTTTCCTGTTGCCTTGGTGGAGGGTTGCTGACAGCCTATGGCCCGAGGTCATCCGTTGCCGGGTCGGCCAGTATTGTGTTGTTAATATTTGTGATCGGGTTAAAACCTGTTGCGCCGGTAAGCTTCAGCATCTTAGTGACACTGGGCGCATGTTGGGCTTTCGTCGTGAGCCTGCTAATTGCTTTTCTCCGTCCGTTCAGCGCTATTCACCATGTCGTTGGCGAATGTATTCGTGAAATGTCGGGTTTCGTCGCCTCGCGGAAATTACTTTATGATAACGATACTGACCTGAATGAATCTCTTCAGCAAATTATTGCTAATCACGCGAAGGTCAGCCAAAAACAGGAGACCGTCCGCTCGTTTATCCTTTCTGAAAAGAAAATTGTCAGGAAGCGCCACCGTCAGGGGAAACATTACCTGGCTTTAGCGATTGTCCTTATCGATCTATACGAGCAATTAAGCGCCATGCCGTTTGACTATGAAGTGATGAGGGATAATCTTTCAACTGAAAGCCGTCAACTGGTCATCAGTTATATCGAATTGATCGCCCGTGACCTTGACCAGTTGGGCCGGTCATTGCAAAGCAAAAGGAAATACAATGACAACTTAGCTACTAACGCAAGTATTGCCGAAGTAAACGAAAAGTTTGAGATGATGATTAATTCAAGTTATGGGCTAGAGCGCCAGCTATTGAAGGGGATATTTAAAAATACGACCGCTATTATTAATGATCTTAATCATTTGCGAAAGTTAATAACAGCTGAAAGCGACGCTACCGATACTTTCGTTCAACTATTAAATTACGAGCAATTCATTGATTCCCCAAATTACAACTGGAAACAACTTTTGCCTCATTTTAAACTTCAGTCTCCAATTTTTCGTTTCGCTATCCGGCTGGCTGTAGTAATGACCTTAGCCTTTATTTTTTCAACGGTCTTTCCACTCGGTACTTACAGCTATTGGATCATGCTCACGATTGCGATTGTAATGAGGCCCGCTTTTAGCGTGACCAGCATACGGAATATTCAACGGCTTACAGGAACGGTAATTGGACTGACGATAGGAGTTATCCTGGCAGTCTCGGGTATTCATTTTTCCATCAGTATCGCTATATTATGTATTGGCCTGGTGGGCTTCTTCTGTTTTCTACAAGTAAATTATACCATTTCGGTAGCCTTTATAACTTGCGTAGTGATTATCGGGCTATCCTTAACAGGAGGCATACAAAAAAGCATTATTACGGAGCGCTTCGTGGATACTTTATTCGGCTGTGGGCTTTCACTTATTGCGGCGTTTATTTTCCCGTCCTGGGAAGCAAAACACCTAAATGCCTATATCAATGATTTGCTCATGGCCTCTATACAACAAATGGAAAATTTTTCCCGTTGGATGGTGAAAAAAGATTTGGATCCCAATACTTATAAGCTGGCAAGAAAGTCTATTTATACTGCTTCCGCTAACTTAAGCATGGCCCTTAAAAGAATTAAAAGTGAACCCGTACAATACGTTTTGGATAAAAGCGGCATTATCCGCTTCATTATTTTGAATAATTTCTTGTTCGCTACGATTGCATCTTTTGAAATATATAAACCAATTGCCGCCGGCGTCAATTTCACGCACAATGAAATTAATGCCAGCGACCTCGCTATCGAATACCTCAGGAACAGTTTGGCCCGGCAGCACTTTGAACCTTTGGATCCGGATTATAAATCGCAATCGATATTTCTTAGCAACGACATCCCGGATGGCGAAGATGTGTTTCTTACTCAGCAAATGCGGCTCGATTATCTTAAAGAAATTTGCCGGCAGATAAATTGGTACACTCTACAA
>Ga0207153_1074_pt1 | contig 20128 bp, 14 predicted proteins | sample Alteio_BWMinHeat_27_FD_153580 | JGI IMG/M metagenome (GOLD analysis project Ga0207153, IMG submission 153580) | Enriched cells from forest soil in Barre Woods Harvard Forest LTER site, Petersham, Massachusetts, United States -... | ecosystem: Environmental > Terrestrial > Soil > Temperate forest >...
CCGAACCACCGGATGGCGCTTTCGGCAAGGGACCTTGCGAAATTCGGCCAGCTCTATCTCCAGCGCGGAAAGTGGAACGACGCGGAGCTATTGAGCAGCCAGTGGATTGGCCAAAGCACGCGCGCCATATCGCGCACGGGGCAGACTGGCGCGACAAGCGCCTACGGATTGTTGTGGTGGGTCGCCGCGGACGAGAATGGCGTGGTGCCGACCGGAGCATTCACGGCATTCGGCTTCGGCGGTAACTACCTCACCGTCGTGCCCGCGCTCCAAATGGTGGTCGTTTCATTGGTCGATACACGCTCCCCGTCGTTCAAGGGCGTCTCGGCAACGGCCTATGACGAGCTTCTAAGGATCATCTTGGTCGCGCTTCGGCACTAGCGCCGTATCGGCCGCAGCCAAGACGCGCGACATAATTCCGTGCTGCGAAGTCGCGGTCGGGGTCGACGTTCGAAATAATAATAATGTTGGTAAAGGGATTGGAGACCAAGGTAATGCCGGACGGGCATCAGCGATCGGGCGTGGGCGATCCCGACGCGTTCACACCGCCTCCCGGTCATAAACAAGCGGCTATCAGAAATGCAATTCTGCGCAATTTTGCGTTGTCGGACCTTGCTTGCATTGGTCCCTTTCTCAAGCCGATCGCCTTGAAGGAGCGCACCGTACTTCAGGAGCCCAAGAAGCGGGTCGAGCATATAACTTTCATCGAAACGGGAATCGTGTCGCTGAGAACCATCTCCACCGGATGCATCCTGGAGACTGCGATGGTGGGTCCCCACGGGGCTGTGGGAGCGTCCGTTGCGCTGGGTACCGATACATCGATGCATCAATCGATCGTGCTGGTTTCCGGAAGTGCGTTGAGAATCTATGCGGACGATCTGCGTCGCTTGATGGCCGAGCGGCCTCAGATACGCGAACATCTTTTACAATATATCGAGGCCCTCATGATCCATGGCTCGCAGACGGCGCTTTGCGGCGTGCGGCACGAATTGGAACAGCGTCTCGCGTGCTGGCTATGTGTCGCTTATGATGCACTTGAAGGCGACGTTCTTCCGATAACACACGATCATCTTTCTACAATTCTTGGATTGCGGCGGGCTGGCCTTACTGAATCTTTAATCCGGTTCGAGGAACAAGGGCTGATTCGAAAGTCGCGCGGGGTGATGCGAGTGCGTGAGCGGACTCTGTTGGAACAAAAAGCCTGCAGTTGCTACGGAGTCATCGCAAGCGCATATGACCGGGCAAAATATCTGGGACTTCGCGCTCCCAAAGCCGCTGTGGCAGCATCAAAATGCAGGTCAGTCGCGACTGACGGATCTCTGATCGGCCTCGTAGCTCACCACTACGCCGCAGTGAAGTGAAACAAGACATTTCCAGGCAGGTGGTCTTTTCCAGCGATATTGATTGGTACGAAACGTACATAACTGAAGCTCAAACAGCACACGTCAGCGACTGAACAAGTTCTTCGTCCGCTGCGTACAAAGTTTGCTCTCGTCTCGCTCGCGATATCGGTCAATTTAACACCCGCGATGATGAGAGGGATTCCGAACTCGTCACGATCAATAAACGGCAAACGCGAACTCGCGAAGTTCGCATTGCAACGCTGGTCGAGGACAAATCCGGGAGCGAGAGAATCCGTCTTGCCAAGCTGCATACGAGGGTTCGATTCCCTTCGCCCGCTCCAATCCAACAAACCTCAGGAAAATGGGCACTTCCGCAATTTTTGGAAGTCGACTTAGTCAACCCGGAGAGAACTCCGTACAACGGCTGTACAAATCTTGCGCCGATCCGAGGCGGACCATTGCTGCAGCTACGACGTAGTTGAGCCGCGGCGCTTCAGTGGTTCGTCGGTGCTCCGCAGTTTTCAGGGAGTAGGTGCGGGGTTTCTGATTGATGGGAGGTCTGCGAAACGGGAGTGAGAGTCCCTCCCTCTCCGCCAGTTAATTCGCCCATCCGCCACTTTTGGACTCTGCCAAAAGCCTCGGAAAACAACGCTTCCGGCCTGCCCGAGTGTGCAAGTGTCGAAGCGTGTATCCCGCAATGTAGTCTGCAAAGTAGTCCAACGGAAAAGCTCGTCCGAACCGCTGCCGCGCCGGCCCAGAGGGCCGGGGCGCGCGCCGACCTATCTGGTGCGCCGGCTTTCCACGTATTTCTTCCAGATCCGACCCCCCTCAAACCTTGCAGCCAGTCTGCCGTCATGGGCTCCTATTCGGGTGCGACTTGGGGTGCTTCCGCATCGCGAGGCGCAGCGGCGGGCCTCTTGGCTGGGCGCGCTGGCCCAAACCGGCTTCAGCCAGTGGAGATGCGGGGTGAACAGTCACGCCGAGGAAGGATATCCGTGCAGCGACGTCGGTTTTCCGAAGGGCGATAGCCCCGAGGAATTCCTAGCGAACATGCTCGCCTTCCTCGAAAACGCGGCTGCCAAGATCGCCAATCCTCCGCCGTGGCCGGACTTTTCGCCTGACGTGCTGCGCGATATCGCCTCGATCCAAGAGGCGGTGCTGATCGAAAAGGAGGTCAGCAAAGGTGAATCGGGAAATCCGACGGTCGTGGCCCGCGCCGATCTGTTGCGCCAAGACGTCTGGAATCGTTGGCGAGCCGGCGCGGGCCTAGCGCCTGGTGGTGAGCCGCTGTCGGACGTGCTGGGCAAGCTCACCGAGGTCGCCGATCGGCAACTTGCAATTCTGGAACGGACCTTGGCGGCGCCGACTGGTCGCTCTGCCACGTCGCGCGACCTCAGGCCGGCGAAGCCGCTGCGTCAATCACCTGAACAGCCGCCGGCAGACGCTCCGCCCACTATCGACACATCGTCCGCGCCGAAATTCGGCGAGCTGGAAGATGAATATTTCAAGCTTCGCCGGGCTGGGGGAGCATCTGAGAGCGCCATCAGCACTGGCCGGATGCGTGCTGCGACCTTCAAAGCACTTGTCGGGGATCGTCCGATCGATTGCTACTTGCCGATTGACCTCCAGAATTTCGTCAACGAGCTTCAGTACGTTCCGCTCGAACTTTCGCGTGAGGGCGACAATACCGAAGAGCTGCGGCAGATGGGGATCCACGCGGCCATCGCAAAGAACAAGGCCGAAAGCTGCTACGAGCCGCTCGCACTCAAAACTATCCAAGATGGATACGTGCAGACGGTTCGAGCTGTCATCAACAACGCGGTAGGATTGCATCGTCTTCGCAACCCGTTCGAAGGCTACAGGGTGCGATGGCCTGACAACGCCAAGCCCCCAGTCAAGCGCGAGGCGCTCGACTACGAAAAAGTCGACAAGGTCTTTAAGCTCGGTGTCGACAGCGGCTATTTGGACGACGCGATGTTGGGGCCCCTGTGCCTTCTCTCCTCACGCCGGATCGGCATCCTTCCCTTTATCCGAGGCAGCGACTTTGACCGCAAACACGGAGTCGATATCGTTCGCGTGAACGGCATCGTCTACGACAAAGAGAAGGGCATGTACAAGCGGATCGGATACAAGACCGAAGGAAGCCTTCGTTTCTTCGTCCTGCATGACTTTTTCCGGCGCATCGGCTTTGTTGATTGGGCGGCCGAGCAGGGCGATAACTTTATCTTCCGCCTGCTCGCATCCACATCCGATCCTGGAGATGTTGCGTCGAAACGCGTCAATCGGCTCTTGAAGAAGGGCGGTGCTATCGGCATGAACATCGAGGTGGCCCATTCCCTTCGGCACGGCGCCAAGGACATGTTCATTGAGGAGGATCTCGACGACGAGGCCACGAGGCTGCAGATGGGCCATGAGGCCAATGATGTTCACGGCAACTATGGTCAGCAGTCTGCGCTGCGACGCAAGCAGTGCCAGGAGTTGGCTCATTTCGAACTGCCGAAGGAAATCGACTGGTCGATATTCGAGGGCCTGGATTTTGAAGCCATGGCATCCAAACCGCGCAAGATCGGACGGCCGAAGCTGTGAGGTTGACGATATTCGGGGGAAAATCGCGTCAGACCCTGGGTTTCGGGCTCATAACCTGAAGGTCATAGGTTCAAATCCTATCCGCGCAACCAAGATTTCAAATGAAATCAAAGAATTAGCCCGCCTCTGGCGGGCTTTTTCACGTATTGCAGGCTCTTCCCACGCATTCCCAGCTGTTGCGTAAAAAAACCTTTCGTTATCAGCTAGTTAAGTCGCTCCGGTGCAATCGGCTGCCAGCCGCTACAATTTCCTACATGGCACATGATCGGTCTGGCCAACCGCCAAATGACGCCGTCCTCGACCAATAAGTTGGCAATCTGTTCGAAAACTACTTTTAATTGAGCCGAGTGCTCGCTTCCGCTTTTTCCGCGTTCGCTCCGCTTTATGAGAGTAACCACAACGGACGAGAGTTCCATGGCCATTTATGCGGGCGATCCACCGCCCTCAACCGATCTAGAAGGTTGGCGTCAGGCAATTGCCGGTGGCCGTTTGCGAACATTTCGCCTTGAGACGATCGCGGCGGCCTTTCAAGATTTGGGTGAGACCGATCTGAGAGTCCGTGAGGACCTAGCGAAGCATCTTTCTGGCGCGATCATCGGAATGCTTCGCAAGCGGGTCGATACAAAGAAGCCGAACGGCGGTGAAGACATCATCTTTGAAGTTCACGAAGTCATCTTTGTAGCGTTGCTGAACCCGGGCACCGCCGATGGCAAGCAGCTTCGGAAGGGCTTCGGCGGGATCGTCAACTTCCGCCTGAAAGATGCACTCGCCCAGTCCCATAGTGATCAAATCGTTCCGGCGCCGAAGTCGAGCAAGTCCTCTGCAAAATCGAGGGCGACGTCCGCGGCGGGCGCAGAAGCCAAACCGGCAAAGAAAACAGCCGAAGAGATTGCTGCTGAGGTCGATGAAGTCGCGAACGTCCTGAAGCAGGATGTGGCGAACCTACCGGACGAGAAGGCCAATGACGACAAACCGCCCGAAGCGGACCACGTAGATGACCGTCCGCCGCCTTACATAATGGATGATGCGGAGATTGATGAAATCGGGCCCGGGAAGAACGAATACGATCCCACCCTAATGGCCGTCGTCCGGAATATAGATGGCGAGATCGATAGACAGCGTATCCTGGCAAAGATACCGGACCGCGTCAGGCAGCTCGCATTCTCGCTCCACATGGATCGCGAGCCGCAAGAGGTCATCGCGCGAGCGTGCGGCGTTAGCACGCGAACAATCCGGACATGGATTGCAGAGATTCAAGAAGATCTTCAACAGACCAAGGAGGCTCAAGAGCTTCTGATACGGAGAGCTGGAGCGAAGTCATGACCAAAGCAAACCGAAACCAAGAGCGGGACGCCGTGCTCTTTTCCTTTCACGAGGCATTTGAACGGCCAACCGCAACGCAAATTATCGAATGGACTGAACGCTATCCTGAATTCGCGGATGATATTCGGGCGCATGCCGCGGTGGCACGAGAGTGGGCCGACGATCGGCACGCCGTTTCCGCTGAAGCCGATGAGAGCCTCCTTGCCGCCGGCTATAGCCGCGCGCTCGATCTGATGCACAAGGCCCGTACGTCGACCAGCGAGGCGCAACGAAGCTTCCAAGACGTTATCGCTGCCCGCGGCATGACTGTTCCCCAGGTTGCACGCGCGATCGGCATTGACCGAGGCATCATCGCCGACCTTTTTAGCGGGCGGATGAGCGGTCCCATTCGGAATGTCTTTGTCGATGCGGCGATCGGAGTTTTGACGATGTCGCGCGATACTTTCGCGCGCCTTCACCAGCATGCGCTTAACAATCCTACGCTTGGATACGCCAAGGCGACGCATGCGCCATCGGTCGTAGTCAGGTCGTACGACGACATCATTCGAACATGCGACGACCTGACGGAAGAAGAAAAAAAGAAATGGCTCGAAGAGGGTTGATATGGACGGCTGGATCGACATTCGACGTAAGGCGCGCGCAGTTCATAAGAAGGCACTCCTTGACACGGGCGGGGACCGCCGCGCGGAGTTTCTGACTGTCGCCGCCGCAAAGGCGGACGATCTCAAAGTTCGCTATGTCGAAGCGGGCCAAACCTTCGGTCACGGCGTTTTCGGATTGCTCGAACGAGAAAATCTCATCGTCAATGTGCTGAAAGGGCAGAAAAAGCCCGATGAAGCTGTCGTCATCGCCCACGAGCTCGGCCATTTTCACCTCCATCTCGATCCCACGCATGAAGTAACCAATCGCTCAGCCGGCCTCGGGGGCGATCCGGTTGAAAATGCAATGGGAAGCGGCGAGGGCTATTCACCCCGAGAACGGAAGGAGGTCCAGGCCGATGTCTTTGCCGGCGAATTCCTGTGCCCTTCCGATTGGCTGCGCGACCAATTCGTAATGCATGGCAAGCGCCCGTCCGATATCGCCAAGGACCTTGGCTTGCCGCGTGATCTGGTCCTTCACCAAACGATCCGTGCGCTTTTGCTCCCGCCGCTTACCGAAGCCCCGCCGCCCCAAACCGGCGGAGTTTTTGCATTGGATGACAGCCAGAAAACGGCTGCCCTCTGGGCCAACGGAAACATCCTTGTCGATGCCGGGCCGGGCACGGGCAAGACGCGTACGCTCGTTTCAAGGGTTGAGCATCTTCTTCAAAGTACAGGCCCTTCTTCCATTCTCGCACTGACGTTTTCAAACAAGGCGGCGGAGGAGATGCGGGATCGCATTTCAATGATGAATCCTGCTGCTGCTATCGAGATGTGGGTGGGCACGTTTCATAGCTTCGGCTTCGAGTTGATCCAAAAGTGGCCGTCGGCAGTAGGACGATCTCCCAAGGTGCGGATTCTCGATGAAGCCGCGCAGCTTGAGCTACTCGAAGAGAACCTCGATAAGCTACCGTTGCGCTATTACCAAAATCTCTATGAGCCTGCTTACGAGCTGGTCCATCTTCTTCGTGCGATCTCGCGGTGCAAGGATGAGGGCATCACGCCCGCCGAGTATTTGGCAGAAGCGAGGGCCATGCAGAAGAGCGCGGCCGATCCTGAAGCGAGAGAGCAGGCGGATCGCGCCGTCGAAGTCGCCGAGACCTACGAAATTTATCAAAAGGCTTTATTGGATGCCGACGCGGTGGACTTCGGTGATGTCATTTTGCTCGCGGCTAGGTTGATCAAGGATAATGCAGAAGTCCGTTCGTATATTTCGGGCTTCAAACACGTCCTCGTGGACGAATACCAGGATGTGAATTTTGCAAGCGCCCGCATGCTGCAAGAAATTTGCAAGGCGGGGGGCTCCGCGTGGGTCGTGGCCGATCAGCGCCAATCCATCTACCGGTTTCGCGGCGCAGAGCCTTCGAATGTCGAATCGTTCGCTACCGACTTCGGCGGGCACCGCCATTCCCTAAAGGTCAATTATCGCTCGTCTGCCCAAATCGTTCGGGCGTTCCAGCAATTTTCGTCTGCCATGGGTGATGGTCGGGCCATGGCCGGATCATGGACCGCCAAGCGCGGTGGCGGAGGGCCGGTAACGTTGACTGTGGCACCCGACGTGGCTGCGGAAGCAGAGGCTATACGCGATCATATCGAGCAGCTTCGCCAACAGGGCGTTGCCTATAGCGATCAAGCGATCCTCGCACGGACGCATCTCACGCTTGCGAGGATCACTACAATTCTCGAAAAGCTTGGCGTGCCGCTGGTGTACCTCGGCGATTTATTCGAGCGCGAAGAAATCAGTACACTTTTGTCCCTGCTTTCCATTGACGCCGAGTACGGCGGCCTTGGATTGATGCGGGTTGGCACATTGAGCGATTACGGCGCCACCCGCGCAGATGTCCTGGCCGTCATTGGTTGGGCGGCGCAAAACAAGTCGCGCATCATCGAAGCCCTTGCGAATATCTCTGCGATCCCATCCCTTTCCACAGAAGGTCGAGCGGGCCTTTCTCGGCTCGCGAGCGAATTGACCGGGCTCGCTGATGTGTCAGCGTGGACCATGCTCACGGAATGGCTCTTTGAGCGCGGTAATCACCTCATCCCGCTATTGGGCGCAAATAATGCGCTCGGGCAGCAGAAACTCATCGCGATCTATCACTTGCTAAAGTTCTGCGGCGAACAAGCAACGGCTGGCCGCAAGGGCAGGAAAGCGCTTCTCGAACGGGTTCGCAGGCTTGAGGCGCTGAATTACGACAGCTCGTTCCGGCGCGTGGCCTCTGAAGCATCGGATATGGACGCTGTGCGCGTGATGACCATTCATGGGAGCAAAGGGCTTGAGTTCCGCGCGATTCATTTCCCCGCCCTCGCAACTCGCTATATGCCAACAAGCCGCCAGGGCAATCGCTGCCCACCGCCCCCCAGCTTGTCCCGTTTGGCCATGCAGCCGTCGGACCACGAGGCCGAAGAACAGTGTCTATTTTTCGTGGGATTATCCCGTGCCAAGGATTACCTGTTTCTCAGTCGCGCTGAGTCCTATACCTCGACGAAGGCGGGGGAGTCGAAGTTTCTGCCGGCAATCCAAGGCGTCATCGCGGGCGAGAGGTATCGCGGTTCCGGCAGTGTCTATAGCGATGCAACACCGCTAATCCCCCCTGGCGCGCAGGAGCGATATCTGGAACGCGACCTCGAAACGTACATGCGCTGCCCGGCACGCTATCGCTTCACGGTCGTGGAAGGCTTGCGCGGCGGGCGCGATGACACAGCCTATATCTCATTTCATCGCTGCGTGTACGATACAGTGCGCTGGCTTGAGGCGGAGCGTGAAGCCGGAAATAGCGTTGGGATGGCGGACGGCCTCAAGAGGCTTTCTGAGACATGGCAAGCTTCTGACATTTCCGATCATCCGTTCGAGCCTTACTACCGCCGATCCGCAGAAGGCATGGTTCGCGCGATGGTCGAGGCCATCGCGAAGGAAACGGGCCAATACGAACGCGATGAATGGGAAATTCCCGTAGGCCGCCATCGCGTCTTGCTCGTTCCCGATCGTGTTGTCGTGACGCCGGAGGGGGCCGTCAGTGTGCAGCGTGTCCGGACAGGTCGAGAAACAAAGTCCGAGCCTGACAAGCCAATCTACGCTCTCTTGCGCCGCGGCGCAGCGTCGCGCTTCCCCCGAAAGAAGGTGAGCGTGGAGACTTTCTATTTGGCCGCGGCCAAGTCGGTGCCTACCGTCGCTAAGAACGACGATAAGGCCATCGGGAAGTATGCCGACCGCCATCGCGGCCATCGAGCTTGGCCGGTTTGAGCCCGATCCGAGTGACGATCGTGCTTGCCCCAATTGCCCCTGTTATTTTACCTGCCACGGCTGACTTCCGCTTTTTAGCGCCTCGCATCGCTTTCTCTATGACGGTCCATCACGGACCCCATTAAGGAGAAAGCATCCATGTCCACCCTCGCTCTCTTTGTTCAGGTCCACGGCACTCCGGGCTTGCGCGAGCTGCAGCTCGCCGAAGCCGCCACGCTCGGGGAACTGCACCGGGCTCTCGAAACGCTGGGCATCAAGATCGACGATGAAACGTTCGTATTCGTCGACGAGGCCGAGAAGTATGAATCCGGTCCGCATCATCAGCCGGTCGCGCATCTGAAGCATGGCTGCCGTGTTCATGTCAGCCGCTGCAAGCAGATCGAAGTGACCATTCACTATCTCGACAAGACCGCCAAGCATGCGTTCGCCCCCGGCGCGCGCGTTCGCGCGGTCAAGGCGTGGGCGGCGCAGCATTTCCACGTCAGCCCCAAGGACGCCGCCGAGCACGTCCTGCAACTCTGCAAGTCCAGCGATCGCCCCTCAAGCGATACCCCGCTTCATCAGGTCGCCAAGGGACATGAGTGCACCGTGTGCTTCGACTTTGTCCCTGAAAAGCGGGTGGAAGGCTAACATGAACGCGCCAATCCCCCCGGATCGCTTGCTTCTCGATCAAGACCTCGCCGCGGCGGAATTTCGCTGCGGCGAGGCCGAGGGCCGTTGGCGCTTTCTCTCACTGCGCTGGCCTTACGTCGTCATCGCAGTGAGTGCCCCGGCGCGCCCGAACGCACCCGGCGAGTTCGGCTTCCGTTTCGAGTGCACAGGCTACCGCCAGACCCCGGTTACCGCGCAACCGTGGGATCTCGCTCGCGATGCACCGCTGCCCCCATCGCGATGGCCGACAGGGCCAACCCATGTGGTGGCCGTGTTCCGCCCTGACTGGAAGTTTGGCCAGTGCCTGTACCTGCCATGCGACCGCCTCTCGATCGAGGGTCACCATGAGTGGCCCGTGAAGTACCCAAGCCGCATGTGGAACCCCGCGCGCGGCATCATCTGCTACTTGGAGCAACTTTATGATCTCTTCAATCATAGCGACTATTCGGGCGTGGTGGGCGCCTGACCATCGCCTTTGCTGTTCATCCCGTCACTGGCGCGGACTTGTTGCCGAACTTGACCGGCGCGGCCAACGCCGCCACGAGGCCGGTGCGTTCCTCCTCGGAACGACGCACGCGGGGCGGCGCGAGGTGGAGCAGATCGTGTTCTACGACGAACTCGATCCGCGAGCCTATGCGACTGGCGTCTGCGTGCTCCATGCGGACGCTTTTGCCAAGCTTTGGGCGATTTGCCGTGAGCGCGGCCTCTCCGTGGTCGCCGACGTTCACACGCATCCGGGAGCCGGCTTTCAGAGCGATTCCGACCGAACCAATACGATGGTGGCGCGCAAAGGCCACGTTGCGCTCATCGTCCCAGATTTCGGCCGCTGGCCAATCAATCCGAATCGCATGGGCATCTACGAGTACGAGGGTGACCACGCTTGGCTGGACCACAGTCCCACCCGCGCACCACACTTTCTTTACACCGGCTTCTGGAGTTGACGATGTCCATACCGATCGATCACACCGAACTGCATCGCACCGCCAAGTATTTCATGGACAATGGGCGCGCGTCCACGCACGAGGAAGCCATTGCTATCCTCAAGACTTTTGGCCTCGTTGTCCACGCCGGGCCTGAGCTTGCCACCAGCTCCTTGCACCAGGCGGCGTTGCTCACCCTTGTCAATCTTGCGCGTCGAACGCTGCTCAACGGTGTCCACGTGTTCGGTATTCCGGAGGGCGCCGCTTGTGTGTCCAAACTTTCGAGAGCTTCGTCTCTCGCCGATGCCGTCACCGAGCTCGGAGGGACGATCACTTCGTCGCCGCGATCAGACTGGCCGCAAGCCGTGATTGGTAGTGCTGCGAGCGCCGGACGCCCGGCGTGGCGAGTGACATGGGAGGGGTGGCGTGGCGGTGTCATAATGACGGATCATCCGGCAAAACTCGACGAAACTTCCGGGATGGAATTGGCTCCCATGCTCGCGGCGGCGGTCTGCGCCGCCGAAGCGTTCGCATTTTGTGCAGGTGATCACTTGCTTGCGGGTCGGCGTGCGCACGGCCTTTCGCTTTGGCAGCCTGGTCAGGACTGGTTAGTCTCCGATCCCAGCGAGCCGCGCCTGGCTTACCTACCCTCCAGCCTGTGGATCATCGGCCTTGGAAATCTCGGGCAGGCCTTCGCATGGTTGCTTTCGGCTCTCCCTTACGACGAACAGCATAAGGCGACCCTCGTGCGGCAAGACTTCGACCGCATCGCGGCATCCAACGACAGCACATCGCCGCTTTCATTCAGGAAAGATATCGGCCGTCGCAAGGGCCGTGTCGTCTCGGATTGGCTTGAGAAGCGAGGCTTCCAGACCATTGTTGAAGAGCGTCGCTTTGGCGACTGGATGCGGCGATCTCCGGAGGAGCCGCGCGTCGCGTTGTGCGGCGTTGATAACGCGCTCGCACGAACCGCCCTAGAGGAAGCGGGTTTTGACCTCGTGGTGGAGGCTGGTCTTGGCGCTGGGCCAGAAGCCTTTCGGAGTCTCGCCATGCACACGTTCCCAGCCACCCGCACCGCAAAGGAGATCTGGTCGCGGCAAATTAGCGACCGCGCGGTTTCCCCAGAAAGCATGCCTGCGTATCAGCAACTCAAGAAGGCTGGCATGGACTCTTGTGGCCTTGCGCAGCTCGCGTCGCGAACCGTCGGGGTGCCATTCGTCGGCTTGATCGCCGGCTGTCTCGCCGTATCCGAACTCCTGCGCCGACTGCATGGGGGCATCGCGCTTGAATATGCGGCTGGCTCGGTGCTCGCACTGGACGATATTGAGTGCGGATCAATCGAAGCTGAGGTCTATGCGTTCGGCCACCTGCCGCGCACATGAGTAAATCGCAGGGAGCGACGCGGCAAATATTGGCGACATACGGGGACAACCGTCGGTGGTCAGCGTTTTTCTCTATTTCCGTGCAAGTTGAAGGCCTACCCTAGGGCAGAATCGAAGTTGAAGGTGTGTGCATGAAATTCATCCATTCGTCCGATCTTCAGATCGGCAAAGCATTCGGGTATTTCGAGCCCGAGATCGCGAACATCCTTCAGGATGCGCGCCAAGCGGTCGTCCGCACTCTCGGTGAAGCTGCGGTCGAGGCGGGCGCGACCGCCGTTCTGATTGCCGGAGATATCTTTGAAAAGCAACAGATGGCCCAGCAGACGCTCGGCCGAGCGATCGAAAACATGCGCTCGTTCAGCACGGTCCAGTGGCATCTCATGCCCGGCAATCACGACCATGTGCGCGAGAGCGGGCTTTGGGATCGCTTGGCCCGTTCTCAATTACCGGCCAACGTGACTCTGCACGTGCGGCCTGGCGCGGTTCAAATTGCGGATGATGATGGCGCCCCAGTGTTTCTTCTGCCGGCTCCGCTGCGCTTCACATCAAGCGTTGATGACCTCACGGCCTACATGAACGAGGATCCTACGCCGGAGGGCGCCATCCGCATCGGCATGGCTCATGGCTCAATCCAAGGCTTCGGCTCGGAAGGAGACGCCAGTAACTATGTTGCGCCAACTCGCGCTGACGAAGCCGGCCTTGCTTATCTTGCCATGGGCGATTGGCACAGGCAGATCAAGGTGAATGATCGCTGCTGGTACAGCGGAACGCCGGAACCGGATCAGTTCAAACTTCCGCCAAACGCAGTGACGTCGCTCTGCAACGGCGGGTCTGCGCTGGTTGTCGAGGTGAACCGCTCAAAGATGGTGCCTACGGTTATCCCCATTCTGACCGGCAGGCATCAGTGGCACCGTATTGAAAGGACACTGACCGGAGACAGCCAAATTACTTCGCTGGAAACCCAGCTTCGAGCGCTCAATTCGGACCTCAGCGAGCTCGTCATCGACTTGCGTGTGGAGGGCGTTCTATCTCTTTCCGGCCGCAAGGCATTTGAAGAGCAAATTGTGCAGGGGGTGGGGGCTGCTTTCAGGGCAATGCGCTTCGATGATTCCGGCTTGGCTCTCAATCCCACGGAGCAAGATCTCGATGAAATTGATCGCGCCGGCTTCGTACGCGTTGCTGCGGACCGTCTCAGGCTCATCGCCGCCGACGCATCGAACGGGGCGCGGGCTCACACGGCGGCGCAAGCTCTGAAGCGCCTGTACGTCGAGCACCTCCGCCAAGGAGCGCGATCATGAAAATACGCTCGGTCGAGCTTACAAACTTTCGGAAATTCGTTGGAACCTTCCGGGTCGATTGCATTGGCGATAATGTCAATGTCTTGGTCGGTCGAAACGAGCTCGGTAAATCCACGCTGCTGGAGGCTATTAACGGCGCTATATTCGAGAAGGCCAAGTCAACGGCCGCGCATGTAAAGGCCTTCCGGCATCTCGCTAACCAAACGGTCCCCGAGGTCAAGCTTGCCTTTGACGTGGACGGGAAGAGCTGGTTGATCCACAAGCGATTTGCGGGGCAGGCCGGGAAAGCAATACTATCCTGCTCGGACCAGCGGTTGTTCGAGGACGATGCTGCCGAAGCGGAATTGCAGCGTTTGCTTGGCTTCAGCGGCGGAAGGAGCGGGGGCGAGCCCGGCATTTGGGGGACGCTGTGGGTCCAGCAAGGCCAGTCCTTCGGCGACGTTGAGCTAAATGAGCAGGCTCAGCGGACAATGCAAGGTTGCCTCGAAGCCCAGGTTGGGCTTGTCACCGGCGGTACTCGCGGGCAAAAAATTCCCAAAGCTGTGAGGGACGCGTTAGACGCCCTTCGAGGGGCGAGGGGCCCGCGGGGGAGGTTCAAAGACGCTATCGACAAGCTTTCCGACGCCAAGCAGGAGGTAGCCGATTTGGAAGCAAAGCGTCAGGCTGTTTTCCAGTTTATGGAGGATCTCGGGCGCGATAAGCATGAACTCAAGCAAGAGCTGGATGGATGGGACGAAGCCGCGCACCGACTTGAGCTTGAAGGCGAGCGCACCAAGCGCACGGTTGCGGTGACACGCGCGGCCGAAGTTGGAAGTGTGCGAAGCGCAGCTAAGCTGGCGCGAGAGAGGGCGACGCAGGCCCGCAAGCTGGTGGATGATCGGGCTAAGGCTGTTGAAGAACTCCGACCGCTAGAATCTAGCCTCTTGCAACTTGGCGCGCAGAACGCAGCAGCGCTCGCGGCGCAAGCAGATGCAGAGGTCGCTGTTTCTAAAGGCGAAGCAAAGCTGGCGGACCTCCGTATCAAAACCACCCAGAATGCCGAGCGAACGCGGAAGTTGGAGCGGGTTCGCAATGTTGTCAGACTCAACGCAGAAGTCGCTCAGCATCAGCAAGTTATTGACACTTCCGCGACCCTGGAGCTGGAGCGTCAGCAGCTCGGGGAAATGATCGGAGCGATTGCTACGACCGACGAGGCGGTTACCCGCATTGAAGAGGCCGTTACTGAATGTGCGGCAGCGGAAGCCGCCATGAGCGCCGTGGCGACGACCGTTTCTTTTGCCGTTCAAGACGATGCGCGGGATAGCATTCTTGTCGATGGCAAGGCGATTGCCGCTTCTGCCAGCTGCATGCCCATCATGGGCAAGACAACGGTTGCTATTGCGCGCGTTGGAACAATAACCATCGAGCCTCAAATCAAGAATCGAGGTGCGTTGCTGGCGCGCCGCGATGCTGGTGCGCAGCGAATGAGAGCCGCATTGCAGGCGGCTGGAGTTGAAAGCCTTGCCGAAGCGCGCGTGGCGGCAGCTCAGCGTAAAGAGCACACACGCCGCTCCAACGACATCGGGAAGGAACTGGCCCGCCTCGTTCCCGGTGACAAGTCCAAGAAGCTCGCGCCAGGGTTGGACCCTCTTAAGGGTCATCTGAGCGAACTGCGCGGTCGGCTCAAAGTTGATATGAAGAACTGCGAACTTGCAGAAATCCCAGCTGAGAGCGCGCTCGCGCGCGATATTCAGGAGAATCTTGATGATGGAGCGCGGCTAGAGGCCGAGATCAAGACGGCGGAGGCAGAGCTCGCCGGCCCGGCGGATGTCCTGCTTCAGGCCGAAAAGAAGCTGCGTCATGCCCGGGAACGCATTGCGGGATTGAATGGCACAATTGAGAGCAAGAAGGCAGACCTTGCCGCGAGCCGGATGAGCGGAAGCGACGAGCAACTCGTTTCTGCTGCCGAGGCACTGGAGCGCGAGGCGGCCGTGGCGGATACGCTATTGATCGAGAAGGAAAGGGAAGAGGGCGAAAGCCTTGAGGCCATTGACGCCAGAATCAAGCGGCTGGAGAAGGCTGCCAGTAATCACCACCAATCCGTTGCAACCCTGAGCAATGAGGTTACCCGGCTGACGGCGTTGATCGAAGCGAACGAGGGGGCGGGTGTTGAGGAAATGCTTCTCGGCGCTGAGGCTGAAAGGGACCGCCTTACGAACACGATCGCGGAATTTCAGGAGGAAGCGGATGTTCTTCAATTATTGCTGGATACGCTAGAGACGGCAGAGGGTGAAGCTAAAACCCGCTACCTCGCGCCGGTCGTAAGCCGTGTTGAACCTTACTTAAAAATGTTGCTCCCCGGGTCGAACATCGTCCTTGATGAAAACTTACAGATCGCAGCTCTCCAGCGGAGCGGCCAACGCGAGGATTTTGAGGTGTTAAGCGGCGGAACAAAAGAGCAGCTTGCCGTCCTGACCCGCCTTGCATTCGCAGAGCTCTTGCTCGGGCAAGGACGGCCAGCCACCGTTATCCTCGATGACGCTCTGGCGTTTTCCGACGATGACCGTATCGAAAGTATGTTCGACGTACTAATGCGAGCAGGAGAGAACGTGCAAATTATCGTGTTGACGTGCAGAAAGCGTCTTTTCACGCGGCTAGGCGCGTCGCCCTTGGAGATTCGAGCAGCATCCTGACGGTGGCGAGCGGCTCTCCAAGCCGTTAGTCTGGACTGGCTTTTAAGCCATAGCGGAAAATATTGATCTAGGTCTTTGCAAGCGGAGGATGCGTGTATCAATTCACCGAGCCATCCGATGCAATCCAGCTCCTCCGGTGGAATAAGGAGCTGCCTTCTGCCAGTGCTGCGGACCCGCTGGGCCTGAACCTGCGCGTATCGGCCCGGCTTGCCAATGAGCTCTTGCATTGCATCACCTCGATCACGCCGCGCGCACGCTACTATTCCTTCTTTCCATGGGCCTTTGAGGATTACCGCGAAAGCGAGCATGGAACGCCCAAGGACCGCGGACGTATTCCTGGCGTTCTCGCCAGAGAACGCGCCATGGTGCTGGGAGCCGTCTTGCACCACGACGGAAGGCCTTGCGAGGGTGGCGCGCTTGGCGGCTCGGACCCTGCGTCGACCTTGGCCAAGGGCAAGAAGAAATCCTATGACCTGCTCGCATGGCGGCATCTTAAGGCCGCGGAAGGCCAGTTTGGTGCAGCTTACAAAGGCTCCTTGATCAATCTCGGCATTTTCAAGACCGATAGCGACGAGGTCGATGAGGAAGCAACGGTCGATACCGCCGAACTGGATGAATCGGTGCAAGCAATCGAAATCATTGAACTCTCGTCGTTAGGACAGCGCCTCGCTCAAGCATTCGCGCAATCGGTTCGGCGCACCAAATACGTGAGCGAAGGCTGGGCGCAGAAAAAATTGGTTGATGCCGACGTCCTGAAGCAATTCGGTTCTCGAGCTGGCCTCTGCGAAATCGGCGGGAAATCGGCATCCGACCGCGACGTCCTACGGAGCATGTTCTTCGCACGCGACGGGTTTCGCGCCACAGGAAGTCACGGGCGGCGCCGAATGTCGTTGCTTCTGGTGCTCGAATGCATCGGGCAAGCTCAGGCCTTAGGCGTGTCATTCGACAACTCCGTCTTTAGCGATATTTGCTACTTCGGTGAAACCCTCGCCGGGGAAGAGAAGCCAAAACCGGTCGCGATCACGCTTCCTCAGAAATTGAGCGATGTCACTGAACGGTGGCGAGCCTATCATTCGCACAATTATCTCGCGGTCGCGCTCCAGTCGTTTCTGGTGGCGCTCGCGCGAATCCTGCGCGACCGGCCAGGCGGTATCGCGCGCGCCGACCTGCTTAGCCAGTTTTCATCTCCTGCCATCACGGCTCGATTCAAGGAGTTGTTCGGACGCGATTTGCCGGGCGAGTTTTTTGACCTGACGCCACGGGACATGCTGGCGTTTGCAGGCGTCACATTGCCGAAATCCCTGGATGGTGGCAGCGGCGGCATTCTTGCATTGCCGATCGCGTCACCCTTTTCCGAACGGAACCTGGAAAGCGATCTCATCGACGGTGAAGCGAACGACGCCGCGGGGAGACCATCTATGCGCCAAGGCATGGCAACGACCGCCTGCTGCTCGGGCTCAAGGGCAGCCTCAACGAGTACGAGCTGGATTTGTTGCGCCAGCGCTCGCTTTCGGCGCGCTACGAGAAGGCGCGCCGGGGCGAGTTGGTCGTGGCGGCGCCGGTCGGCTTCGTGAAGGCCGGCGACCGTTATGAGAAAGATCCGGATCGGCGTGTCCAGGAGGCGATCAAGCTGGTGTTCGACAAGGTCGAGGAACTGGGCAGTGCCCGACAGGCGCTCTGCTGGCTCCACGAGTACAACCTCGATCTGCCGGTGAAGCAGTCCAACGGCGACACGGCCTGGCGGCGGCCGAGTTACTCCACCATCCACCGGATCATTGAGAACCCGGTCTACGGCGGCGCCTATGCTTATGGTAAGACGGCTGTGGCGGCGGGATACACCGCCGAGGGCATGAGCGTGAAGATCCGCCGCAAGAGGCGGAACGAATGGTTGACGTTGAAGCCCAATACTCACGACGGGTATGTGAGCTGGGACAGGTTCGAGGCGATCCGCGCAATGGTCAGCAGCAACGTTGCCACTGGTCGATATCACGGCGCGCCCAAGCATGGAGACACGCTGCTGGCCGGTCTGATCCGGTGCAAGCGCTGTGGCCGCAAGCTCACAGTCCGGTACACAGGCATGAAGCACCATATCCCGCGCTACAGCTGCAGCCGCGCCTGGATGGACAATGGCGGCCCTCTCTGCATCGCGTTCGGAGGATTGCGCGTCGATGATGCAATCGAGGAAGCACTGCTTGGCGTTGTCGGCCCAGGCGCTATCGCCGCTGCAACCGCCGCTGCCAAGGAAGCCGAAGAACGACAGGATCAGGTACGCGATGCTCTCAGTCGCGATCTGGAGGCGGCGCGCTATGCCGCAGACAGGGCTTTCCGGCAATACGATGCCGCCGACCCCGCGAACCGGCTGGTCGCGAGTGAACTTGAAGCGCGCTGGAACAGGTCGCTCGCTCACGCGGCGGAGGTCGAGGGTAAGATCGCCATGCATGATGCGGCGATGCCCGCACCCATTGCTGATCCAGCTTCGCTCGGCGTTCTCGCCTCGAACCTCAAAACGGTCTGGGATGCGCCGACGACGGATGCTCGCCTCAAGAAGCGCATTGTACGCACCCTCGTCCATGAGGTCGTGGCCGATATCGACGAGGCGGCGTCCGAGATCGTTCTCATCGTCCACTGGGTGGGTGGCGCCCACAGCGAGATGCGCTTGCCCAAGCGTCGGCGCGGACAGCGCAACAGCACTTCTGCTGATACTATCCAAGCCGTGCGTCAACTGGTGCTGGTCACCAGCGACGATCTGATTGCCAGCCTCCTCAACCGCAACGGCCTCAAGACGGGCAACGGCAATCGCTGGACCCGCGAGCGCGTCACATCGCTACGCTCCCATCACCACATCCCGGTGTTCAAGCCAGCCGATAACGGGATCGAACCCTGGCTCAACCTTGGCAACGCCGCAAAGCTCCTGAAGATCGCGCCCAAGACGCTCCGCCTGGCCGCTCAGGCCGGCCAGATTGAAGCCTTCCATCCGCTATCGGAGGGCCCGTGGATCTTCGCCCGCGCCTCGCTGATAACAACTGCCGCTCAATCTATCGCCGAACGAGCGCGACAGAACCCAAGATACCCCGCGGGATCGCATCCCAATCAGCAAAGTCTCTTCTCTTCAACAACATAGACAGATGGGTGTTCTGATGCGCGGTTGTAGTAATCGGCGTAAGATTTTAGAATTCGACGCAAATGTAACTCGCCCAAGACAATGACGTGGTTCAAGCACTCGCGACGGATCGATCCGATTAGCCGTTCGGCAAAGCCGTTCTGCCAAGGTGAGGCCGGTGCGATGGGCCTGTCCCGAATGCCCATGGCGCGCAATCGGCGTGTGACGACGGGACCAAAGATGCGATCCCGGTCGCGGATCATGTAGCGCGGAGCCTCATTCCACGCGAATGCTTCTGTGATCTGGCGCGCAACCCATTCGGCGGTCGGATGTGTTGTGACGCTGATCCAGACCAGCTCTCTGCGATCCAGCCGCACTATGATGTAGGCGTAGAGCAGATCGAAGCCGATGGTCGGGACAGCGAACAGGTCCATGGCGGCAATGTCCGGCGCGTGATTACGTAGGAAGGTCCGCCATCCCTGGCTGGGCGGCCCCCGCCGTTTGACCATGTACTTGGCGACGCTGGACTGCGCGACCTCAAACCCGAGCTTAAGCAACTCACCGTGGATGCGCGGCGCGCCCCAAAGAGAGTTTTCGATGCTCATCTGCCGGATCAGTGCGCGAAGGTCCGTGTCGATCTGCGGTCGCCCTCCCAATGGGCGCGACTTCCAACGCCAGTAGCCGCGAAATCCGGCCCTATGCCACCGCACGAGCGTCTCGGGCCGGATGATCGTGAGGACCTGCAGGATCGACGGAACAGAGCGAAACAGAACAGCCCGATCATTCCGCCAGCTTAGGCGATTCCATCACCTCATCAACTCGGATGAGGTTTTCGGTACACACAGCGATGAAACGCGACGGCTGGGGCGTTTGACGCCTTTTATGAGGTGATGGAATCGCCTAAGCTGGCGGAATGATCGGGCTGTTCTGTTTCGCTCTGTTCCGTCGATCCTGCAGGTCCTCACGATCATCCG
>Ga0207153_1073_pt1 | contig 20000 bp, 28 predicted proteins | sample Alteio_BWMinHeat_27_FD_153580 | JGI IMG/M metagenome (GOLD analysis project Ga0207153, IMG submission 153580) | Enriched cells from forest soil in Barre Woods Harvard Forest LTER site, Petersham, Massachusetts, United States -... | ecosystem: Environmental > Terrestrial > Soil > Temperate forest >...
ACCGGCCCCGAATACGTTGGCAGCAACGCCTACAACCGTACCTGTATTAAACATGGTATTAATACCGCATTTAGCATGATCGGCCATAATTAAGCCGCAAAACTGCAGGCCGGTGTTGCGGTAGCGTTCGGTACTGTAGTCCCAAAGCTTTACATCGCCGTAATTATTTTTTAGGTTCGAGTTATTGCTGTCGGCGCCAATGTTACACCATTCCCCTAATACCGAATTGCCTAAATACCCCTCATGCCCTTTTGATGAATACCCCCAGATAACGGCATTATTTATTTCGCCGCCAACTCTTGAAAATGGACCGATGGTAGTAGCGCCATATATTTTAGCACCCATCTTAATTTGCGAATCATGGCACAATGCTAATGCCCCGCGAATATGTGTACCTTCCCAAACAGAGAAATTTAGATAAGGTCGATGGTCCATGGACGATAGCAATTATCTAACTAATAAAAAATACTATGGACTATTGTCCATGGACTAAAACAATACAAACAATGAGAAAAAAAATAGTAGCCGGAAACTGGAAAATGAATTTGGATTATAACGAGGGAATGACTTTGTTTTCGGAAGTGGCGGATTTGGTGAAATCAGACATAACCGGTGCACAGGAAGCTGTAGTATGCAGCCCGTTTATTCATTTGCATGGCTTGGCACAATTGGCTACAGGTAACAGCAAAATAAGCATTGGCGCGCAAAATGCTCACCAGAAAGAAAGCGGTGCATATACCGGCGAAATATCTGCTAAAATGATAAAATCAGTTGGCGCTAGTTATGTGATATTGGGCCACTCGGAACGCCGCCAATATTTTGGCGAAAGCAATGAGTTATTAGCAAAGAAAACGGATACTGTTTTGGCTAATGATTTGAAGCCTATATTTTGCATTGGCGAAACCTTACAGGAACGCGAAACCAACGTGCATTTTGATGTAATAAAAAGCCAGTTAGCTGAAGGTGTGTTTCATTTAGATGAAGCACAATTTAGTAAATTAGTTATTGCTTATGAACCGGTTTGGGCTATAGGTACAGGTGTAACTGCAACATCTGATCAGGCGCAGGAGATACATGCTTTTATCCGCAAGGAAATTGCTGCTAAATACAATCAAACAATAGCTGATAATACTACCATCTTATACGGTGGAAGCTGTAACCCTAAAAATGCTCCTGAGTTATTTGCACAAGCAGATATAGATGGCGGTTTGATAGGCGGCGCATCGTTGAAATCAAGAGATTTTGTAGATATTTTGAAAGTATTTAATTGAAGATAGTTGAGTAACAAATGGAATATATTAAAAAGTCAATACGCATTGCGATTTCTGTATTTATTCCATTTGTTATATTGGCAAAATTAGAGAACACCTATATACCATATCAAATACATGCATCAACTGCAACCAGCCAGTTTACATTGTATGATATGAAGATATTCTTCTCGCATACTATGCCATTGCTTTATGTGGTTGCGTTTATATTGCAGGGGTTGGTTATTATTCCTTTATGGAATAAAATTGCTGCAAATAGAGCTTTAAAAATCATAGTTGCAGTCGATGTTTTTAGCATTACGTTAACATCTTCGTTTGGACTGGCTTATATAGTTTGGGATAGCTCAACAGGCTTAACCAGTATATTTGCGTCTGCCATTGTTTTGTTATTTATACAAGGGCTTTATTGGCTGCTCATCTACATCACACTTTATTCAATGGACAGGCTTGTTGACGTGCAAAAGTATTTCACGTTTACCGGTTTTTCTAAAGAGCTGTAAATCTACTAATTACCATGAACTATTACGAACTTCTCTTTACCACCATAATTACCGAAGATTATCAACAAGATCTGTTGATCAACGCGTTGGGTGATATTGGTTTTGATACATTTGAAGAAGTTGACCTGGGCTTTAAAGCCTATATTCCGGTTGATGATTTTAACAGGGAATTATTAGATGAAACACTATCAGCTTATCGCGAGCTGTTTACTTTCAGCTATGATATAAACCTTGTTCCGCATAAAAACTGGAACGAGCTATGGGAAAGTAACTTTGAACCCATAGAAGTAAGCGGGCTGGTATTTGTGCGTGCTACCTTTCATGAACCACGCCCCTTTATTAGATACGAAATAGTTATAGATCCTAAAATGGCCTTTGGCACCGGCCATCACCAAACTACAGCTATGATGCTGGCATTGATGCTTGAGAATGATTTTCAAGGTAAAAAAGTTTTGGATATGGGTTGTGGCACAGGCATACTCGCTATCATGGCTTCCAAACTTGGCGCTACAGAAATTACCGCCATTGACTATGATCCGATCTGTTTCGATAGTACAATAGAAAATGCAGAATTAAACAATATCAGCAATATTACTCCTCTTTGCGGCTCAAAAGAAGCTATTCCCAATGAACAATATGATACCATACTGGCTAATATTAACCGCAATATATTGATAGATCAGATGCAGCGCTATGCTGAAGTTTTAAAAACCGATGGCGAAATATATTTCAGCGGTTTTTATGAAACCCCCGACCTGGAGATCATCATCGACGAAGCCCGCAAACACGGCCTTAAGTACATTTATCACAAAAAAGATAAAGAGTGGGTAGCTGCTAAGTTTGTTTTTTAGTTTGCAGGTATGAGTTAACAGTTTGCAGCTTTTGTTGCATTATTAAACTATATTTATAAATGCAAACTGCCTACCGGCAACTGCTAACTGAAAACTGATAAATATTTGACAAACCCAAATCAATTCGTTTCTACATTTGTTCATTATTTGACTATTATACCAAAATGGTCAAATGATATTAAACCTAAATAAATATAAGATATGAAAACCTACCTGGTGCCTGTCGATTTTTCAAAAACATCTGTTAATGCAGCCAATTTCGCGGCGGCTTTGAGCCATCAAACAGATGTTAAGCATATTATTTTATTAAATGCTTATTACGTTTCGCCTTATGAAACTATGTTGCCAAATACGGATATGGTGCAGCTACAAGAGGATGAAATTGAAGCTAACGCGGCCGACAGGATCAGGAAATTGGAAGCCGTTAAAAACCGGCTGAAGCCGTTAGTTAAAGCCGGGGTTGAGATCAGCACGCATTTAAACCGGTCGCACTTGTTAAGAGCGGTAATAGAAAATACCATCTCAAAAAACGTGGATATGGTTATTTTAGGCATTAAAGGTAATAGCAGTATTGACGATACACAAATAGGTAACCACGTTATAAAAATATCTAAGGCAAGCCCTGTACCTGTAATTGTAGTGCCAACTAATTATCATTTTGAAGGTGTAAAAAGAATTGTTGTCGCTTGTGATTTTAACAGGGTGCATGAAACTATTCCGCTTGCGGGATTGCAAAGATTATTAAGCAAAAAACATTACGAGTTGCTGGTAGTAAATATTGATAAAGAAGCCAAACATAAAGATAAGGACCCGGAAAGAATGGCCGAGGAAACCGTTTTGCATGGTTTGTTAAAAGAGTTTAAACCTAAATATTACTACATACAAAAGCCGGATATTATTAATGGTATACTACAATTTGCTGCCGAAAAAGATGCGCAATTAGTTATAGCATTACCTCATAAATATAGCTTTTTACAGGCCCTGCTACATGATAGTGTTTCGCAGCAACTTACGGAAGCCGCGGCCATGCCGGTATTGTTGTTAAAATAGGATAGCGTATTGTTTTATTTCCCCTAAAAATCTGCACATTTGCACATCAGCATATCTGCACATTAAACAAATGAGGGTACATTTTATAGCCATAGGCGGTAGCGCCATGCACAATTTAGCCATTGCGTTACACAAAAAAGGGTTTGAAATAACCGGCTCTGATGATGTACTGTTTGAACCATCTGTTTCCCGTTTAAGTAAAAATGGCATATTGCCCCCGGCTAACGGCTGGTACCCCGAAAAGATCACAAACGATTTGGATGCGGTTATTTTAGGAATGCACGCTCGGGTTGATAATCCCGAATTGTTAAAAGCCCAGGAGTTAGGTATAAAAATATACTCATATCCCGAATATATCTACGAGCAGTCAAAAGATAAGTTGAGAGTTGTAATAGGAGGGAGTCATGGCAAAACTACTATTACTTCGATGATTCTTCATGTTTTACAGGCAGCCAAAATGGATTTCGATTATATGGTTGGCGCGCAACTGGAAGGTTTTGAAACCATGGTGAAATTAACCCATGAAGCGCCAATAATTGTGATTGAGGGTGACGAATACCTGGCCTCGCCAATTGACAGGCGGCCTAAGTTTCATTTATATAAAGCCAATATCGGTGTTATCAGTGGCATTGCGTGGGATCATATTAACGTGTTCCCAACGTTTGACAATTATATCGAACAGTTTAAAATATTTATAGAAACTATCCAGCCCAATGGCAAGCTTATTTATTGTAAAACCGACGAGGTTTTAAATAATATGATAGCCGCTGATGATTCAAAAGTTGAAAAGACCGGTTACGCCTTACCTGATTATACTATTGAAAATGGAGTTACAACCATTATCAATTACGGAAAAAAATATCCTTTACTTATTTTTGGTGAGCATAATCTGCTTAACATGCAGGTCGCAAAGTTAGTATGTGAAGATTTGGGTATAAACCAGGAGGATTTTTACAATTACATAACCACTTTTAAAGGAGCCGCGCGACGCCTGGAATTATTAGGTAAAAGCGATTCTGCTAATGTTTTTAAAGATTTTGCCCATTCGCCGTCAAAGCTACAGGCTACTGTGCACGCGGTTAAAACCCAATTTCCAGACAGGAAGTTAATTGCCTGTATTGAACTGCACACCTTTAGTAGTTTAAATAAAGATTTTTTAGCGGAATACGCAGGTTGTATTGATGAAGCCGATACCGCAATTGTATTTATAGATAAAAAAACCTTCGAGCAAAAGAATATGGAACCATACCCGGCAGAAACCGTAAAAAATGCTTTTGCAAAAAACGACCTGCTATTTTTTAATGAACCCGATGAACTTTTAAACTATCTCGAAAGCATAAAAATTAGCGGAAGTAACTTGCTGTTAATGAGTTCGGGTAACTTTGGAGGAATAAATTTATTAAATATTGCAAAAAAATTATTGGAAAATTAAAAAAACATAGTAACTTTATTAACTATTGCGAAACCCCATTCATTATCACTTTATTATAACTCACACATATGAAGACATTAGGAAAAAAAATCAGATTGTTACGTCACCAAAAAGCCTGGAGCCAGGAAGATGTTGCAAAAAGATTAGATATTTCCATTCCTGCATTTTCAAAAATTGAAACCGGTATCACTGATATCAATCTTTCGCGTCTTGAACAGATATCAAAACTGTTTGATATGACGGTTGTTCAGCTGCTTACATTTAATGAGCTTGAACAAGATCAAAAATTTATCAGTGAATTGGAAGTGATCAACAAAAAGTTGACCGACCGTGAAACTGAAATTATTGACCTGCAGAAGAAAGTTATTGAATTGTTTGAAGAATTAAGGCATAATAAAGCCACTGCATAAACAAGCTTAAAGTAAAAATGCCAAAGTGTAAAAGTTTTACTTTTTTGCTTTGGCATTTTTTTATTTTCTTAATTAAATATATAGCGCATTGTTGCATGCCGGTTGGCAAATGTTGCCCCCATTGCGCCATGCATTGCCACCATTTTCTCGTTAAAATCGCCCACCCATGATAGTTCTAAGGTATCATATTGGTTTAGCGGCAACACATATTCGCCTAATTTAATGAACAGGCCAGATTCTAACCCATGGTTTTGAAACTTCTGCTTAGTGCCCATTACGATAGCCCGCATTCGTGAAACACCCCGCCATTTATGGTATAAAAAAATGAGTTTACCAATAAGGTTAAGCTTGCCTTTTAATGGCTTTATCATTTGATTGGCGTCAGGCAAAACTATGTTGAACGATGCAGGCTCACCATTAACGTAGGCAAATAGTATTAAATTCTCATCCATAATGGGCTTCATTTTTTTAAAGCTTTCCAGGATTGTATTGTAAGTTATTGGCACAAAATTTTCAAACCCGGCCCATGCATCATTATATATCTCAATAAAATCTGCGGCAAACTTCTCTATATTTTTGGCCTCCAGGTGCCTGAATTCATATCCCGGTTTTTGGGTAACCCATTTGGCTATCTTATAAAAGCGCTCGGGGAAGGGTTTCAATACATCAAGGTGATTAGTTATTTGTTCATATAAAGTTTTAAACCCATAATTATCAAAGAAGGCTTTATAATAAGGCGGATTATAATTCATGCCGTACGATGGTGGTGTAAATCCTTCTATCAGTAACCCCCCAAAAGTTATCATTTTCTCCAAAATTAATGGGCCCGTCCATAGCTTGCATACCGTTTTCGGCTAACCAGTTTTTGGCGGTATTAAATAACATTAAAGCAGCAGCCTCATCATTTATACATTCAAAAAAGCCCATTCCGCCTGTTGGCTGCTCATAATGATAGGCTTTTTTGTCATTTATAAACGCGGCTACCCGGCCAATCAAATTACTTTCTTTATCCTTCAATATCCACCGCGTGCATTTGCCAAATTGATGAAAGTTATTTTTTTTAGGATCAAAAACCGCTTCAACATCATTATCAAGTGGGCATACCCAGTTTTGGTCGTTTTTATAAATAATACGCGCTACGTCAAGGAATGCTTTTTTAGCCTGTTTGTCTTTAACTTCAGTTATGGTCATATATACCAATATAAAAAAAGCATTCAGCAATATATGCTGAATGCTTTGAAAAATATTTTTTAATTAATTAGCTTTTATTAATAATCGTCGTCGTCATCTTCGTCAAAGTCCCTGAAGCCCAGATCGTCATCGAGAGGGGCGTCAAAATCGTCTTCATCTTCATCAACAACTTTCTTCTTTGGAGGGGTATCCAAATCGTCGTCATCATCTTCATCAATGCTTTTTGGAGCAACTTTCTTGTTGTCAGGTTTTTTTGGCGTTCCCATTTTGGCGAATTTTTGTTTAAAAACTTAGTTTCAAGATCAAATACACTGAGTTTAAATATACCGCATTTTGTTTATTACGGTAACTCTAATTTATAGTAAAATTAATTAAAATCATTTTTAATAAAAAAAACTTTTCAAATTATTCCTGTTGCTCGCCTATTGAAGTTGAATTGTCTGTAAGTTCTTTAATATGAGGTAATTCTTGTATGCTGTTTATCCCAAAATAATCCATAAAAATGCTGCTTGTACCATAAAGTATAGGTTTTCCTATGGCTTCGGCTTTGCCAACAATGGCAATTAATCCCTTCTCCAGTAATTTTTGTACTGAATAGTCGCAATTAACACCCCGTATTTGTTCAACATCAGGTTTGGTTACCGGTTGCTTATAGGCAATAATAGCAAGCGTTTCTAACGCGGCCTGGCTCAATTTTTTCTTTGACCGTTGCAGTTGTAATAAGCTAATTACAGCATGGTAATTTTTTTTGGTTAAAAACTGGTACCCATTGCTAATATTTACCAATTCAATTGCCAGCTGCTCATCATCATATTTGCTTTTTATGTTTGCTAAAAATTGGTTGATTTCCGCCGCATCAAAATCGCGTTCAAACGAGGCCTGCAAACAATAAATTATTTCTTCAACACGAATGCTTTGTTCAGAAGCAAATATTAATGCTTCGATGTATAATTCGGGGTTTTCCATTACACTAATATGCGTATTCTTTAAGGTTGTGACAAATATTTAATAATTACAAAACATAAACATCGCTATTTCTATTGTGTATATATCAAATTAACTAATAGCTATAAAAATTAAATATTAAGGTGGGTTTATTATCGGTAATTATAAAGAGTTTTATTCTCTGAGGGTGTAAGGACTTGAAAAATAATAAAATCCATAACCAATTATCTACGTACATCAATACATCAAACCAATAAATAGTAAAAAACTAATCTTCCATTTACTTATGAAAACAGAAACACAAAACAACCCGTTAGATGTGAATATGGCCCGGAGGTCGTTTTTACGTTATGCCGGAGCAGGGGTAGCCGGAGTAGGGTTATTAACTGCAGCATCCTGCCACAAAGATAAAATTGTTACCAACACCGGTATTGATATCGGCAGCGGTGACTTTGGCATTTTAAACTTCGCTTATGCTTTAGAACAACTGGAAGCAGCATTCTATGTACAGGTAATCGCGTCACCATATTCAGGGATCACTGTAAACGAACAATCGCGCTTAACAGATATCCGTGACCATGAAGTTTGCCACCGCGAATTTTTTAAAGCAGCTTTAGCTACAAATGCAATAGTTGGTTTAACACCTGACTTTAGCTCTATTAATTTTTCAGATCGTACATCAGTCTTAAATGCTGCAAAAGCGTTCGAAGATACAGGTGTTACAGCTTATAATGGTTCGGGTTATTTAATTCAAAGCTCAGCTTATCTTGGCCTTGCAGGTAAAATAGTATCGGTAGAAGCAAGACATGCGTCTTACATAAGGGATTTGATTAGCCCGGGCTCATTTGCTGACAGTACAGTATTGGATGCCAATGCAATGGATCAACCTAAAACAATTGCCCAGGTATTGCCGATAGCAAATGGATTCCTGAAAACAAAAGTGAGTGCGTCCAATTATGGTTATGTAGCAAGTTAATTTTTAAAGACATGAATATCTTAGGAATAATAGAAGAAATAGATAAAGCTGACCCGGAGTTTCAAGACAGGATCAGCCCGCGCCGTGACGCTATAAAAAATATCACGAGCTTTGGTTCAAAAGTAGCCATTGCATCATTACCATTTGTATTTAGCACTTTATTTAAAAAAGCTTACGGCCAAACAGCCCCAAGCGCTACAGTTTTAGCAACTTTAAACTTTGCACTAAAATTAGAGTTATTGGAAGCAGCTTTTTATAATGCTGGTGTAGCTTCAACTTCAATACAGGCAGGCTTGTCAGCTACCGAGAAATCTTATATTTCTCAAATCTCGGCTCATGAAAATGCACACGTAAAATTTTTACAAAGTGTTTTAAGTACTAACGCAATTTCTGCATCATCACAAGGCGCTAATGGTAACTATGATTTTACAGGTGGTTTTAACACAACAACTAATACAGTAACCGGTACAGGCCCATTCACAGATGTATTAACCAACCCGTTAACATTTTTGAAAGTAGCTTGCGCATTTGAAGATACTGGTGTACGTGCATACAAAGGCGCTGCTCCAAGTTTAATAGGCCAACAGGTTTATTTGACTGCAGCGTTGGATATTCACTCTGTAGAAGCTCGTCATGCTTCAGCTATCCGTCAGTTATTGTTTGGCCGTGGCGCTTCTATAAAACCATGGATAACCGGTGCTAATGATACCGGTGTTCCACAGGTAGCAGCTAACTATGCCGGCGAAGATAACCTGGTACAAGGCGGTGTTACAGTAACTAATTTACCTGCAGTAAGTGGCAGTACATCCACAACAGCAGGCCAGGAAGCTTTTGATGAACCATTGGATTCAACAACAGTTGCGGGTTTGGTAGCTATCTTCGGAGTTAGATAAGCTTTAATATTTTAAACAAAAAAACCGCTTCAATTATGAAGCGGTTTTTTTGTTTTAGTAGTTTATTACCTGTTCTTCCAAATGAACCGGCTTTTCGCGCCACTCGTATTTTTGGGTCCGTAACTGCGGTTCAAAACCTGCTTCTTTGATAGAATCCTGTATACCCTGCGCGGTAAACCTATGTGGGGCACCGGCGGCAGATACAACATTTTCTTCTATCATGATAGAGCCAAAATCATTTGCGCCGGCATGTAAGCATAATTGTGCAACCTGCTTACCAACGGTTAACCATGATGCCTGTATATTTTTGATATTGGGCAACATGATGCGACTTAATGCTATCATTCGTATATATTCATCGCCGGTAACATTGTTAGTGATGCCCCTTACCTTGCGTAATAGTGTGCCATCGTCCTGGAATGGCCAGGGGATAAACGCGATAAACCCATGATTACCCTCCGGTTTTTCAGATTGTACTTCACGTATCCAAACCAGGTGTTCAAAACGCTCATAAATGGTTTCTACATGCCCAAACATCATTGTGGCCGAACTTGGCAGATTCAATTGATGCGCAGCGCGCATTACATCCAACCATTCTTTGCCACCACATTTTCCTTTTGAAATTAAGCGGCGTACGCGGTCGTTCAATATTTCGGCACCGGCACCCGGTAACGAATCAAGGCCCGACTCTTTCATTGCACGCAGTACATCAATATGGCTCATACCTTCCAGTTTGGCTACGTGGGCAATTTCCGGCGGGCCTAATGAATGTAATTTAAGCTTGGGATATAGCTGTTTCAGTTCGCTGAAAAGATCTGTATAAAATTTTAATCCTAAATCAGGGTGATGGCCTCCCTGCAATAAAAGCTGGTCGCCGCCAAAACGAAAGGTTTCTTCTATTTTTTGCTTGTAAGTTTCAATATCAGTAATGTAACTATCCTCGTGGCCCGGGCGACGAAAGAAATTACAAAACTTACAGTTGGCTATACAAACGTTGGTGGTATTTACATTACGATCTATCTGCCAGGTAACTTTACCATGCGGCACCTGTTTTTTACGCAGCTCATTAGCCACATACATTAAATCGGGTGTAGACGCATTTTCATAAAGGAACATGCCTTCTTCAATGCTCAAAAATTCAAATCGCGAAGCGCGTTGCAGCAGATCGGCTGTATTCATATAACAAATATACGATTGTTAAGGCTGAAAGGTAAAAGGAGAAAGGTAAAAGGAGCGAATGATTCATATTTTACGTTTCCTTAACAAAAAATTATAGCTATGACATTTCCATTTTATACAACGCTTCCTTTATCCAGCTTCAAAACCTTATCCACACTATCCGGTATTTCATGCTGGTAGTGAGTAACATAAATTAACGTTACGTTACTCATACTGCAAATAGTATCTACCAGGTTTTTAAAATGTTGCTGCTGGTGTGTATCCATTCCCTGGCAGGGCTCATCAAATATTAATAGGTCAGGATTTTTTATCAGGGCGCGGGCCAATAAACATAATCTTTGCGCGCTTGCAGGAACATTTTTTAACAATACCCGCGCGTATTTTTCAATCTCTAATGCCTTCATCCAGCGTAACGCGATTTCGGCTTTTTCTTTATTGATCGGCCTGAACAATCCCAATGTATCATAATAGCCGGATTCAATTACCTGTAAACAACTATTATCCGTAGGGAAATACTGATGCAATTCGGGCGATACAAAGCCTATTTTCTTTTTTATATCCCATATACTTTCGCCGGTACCTCTTTTCCTGTCGAACAAAATAATATCATTTGCATAAGCTTGCGGATTATCTCCATTAACTAAGCTTAACAATGTGGATTTACCCGCACCATTCGGCCCGAGCAGTGCCCACTTGTCACCGGGCTTCACATCCCAGTTTACCTTATTTAAAACTACATTGCTACCATAGGTTATGGTAACGTTGCTCATTTTAATGATCTGTTCATAAGGCTTTTTGTCCGGATCAATTTCCAATAGCGACTTCAATTCATCCTTGTCGATATTATCCTCCTGCTGGCCGGTTAGTTTTGCCGTGTCATAATCGGCTATAGGCAAAGTTTGTTTAATATTGCCATTTTCTAAAATAGCCACATGCGTTATAACCGATGGTATTTCAAAAGGGGAGGTTGCCATAATGAGGGAAATACCAGATGTGGTTATCTCCTCAATTATATTATTAAATTCTTTGCGGGTTTGTATATCTAACCCTGTTAACGGGCTATCAAGCAATAGTATTTTAGGGTTTTTAAGTAGGGCAGCCGCTATCATCAATCTTTTAGTTTCGCCGTTTGATAGCTTGATGATCTGCTTTTTGATCAGGGCATCCAGCTTCATGGTTTTAATTACTTTGTTGTAATTCCAGTAACCGGTTGCTACCTGATGAGCCAATATTCCTGATAAATAAGCTTCAACTGTTTGTGCATCTTCCGAGTCGGATGAGTTGTATCGTTGCTGATAATAAAAATCAGTTGTGTTTGATAGGTTCCTGAAATGATGCTTAGGCTCTACCAGTGCAATTAATTTATGATGCGTAATCTGACCCTGTTTACCAGGATGAGCTAAAAGATATTCCTCAAAAAAATTATAGGTTATACTGCCATTAATTACATTAAAGTTACCGCCAATAGTTTGCAATAAAGCGCTTTTACCCGATCCGCTTTCGCCTATCAGCGCCCAATTTTCGCCTTTGTTTAGTGTAAAGCTCAAATCTGTAAACAAAGTATTATTTAAATACCTCACAGTAACCTGCTGTATAGATAGCATTGGGGAAGTAGTAGCTTGCATAGGCGGTAAAAATACTGCCTAAATTTTATTTATTGTATGCATTGCTGTACAATAAATGTCACAATGTAATTGATGATTTTATTGTTTTTGATAGACTTATTAATGTTGCAAGAAATATTTTATCACCCCAGGTAATTAATGCCAGTTTTTGATGCAGGGCTTAGTTTTTGTAAATAAATAATTAGTATAAACCCTACAATTAAAAACCATGAAAAAATTAAACGTATTACTTTTTGTTTTAGCTGTAATAGCTTTAAGCGGATGTTCTGTTATTGGCGGTATATTTAAAGCCGGTGCAGCTGTTGGTATCATTGCCGTGTTGGTAGTTATAGGTATTTTAATCTGGATCATATCACTGTTCAGAGGTAAATAATTATATTTATCTAAACGATATTATTTATTTTTTTAATTAAAACTCTTGAGCTGTTCTAAGGTTTAGTTAGTATAAAAAACATAACACCATGGAAAGCAACAAAGAAACAATTGAAACACTAAATGATTTAGTGCTGATAAACAACGACAGGATTTTAGGTTACGAAAATGCCTTGAAGGATCTTGATGAAAATGATGAAGAATTAAGGCCGGTATTTTTGGAATTAATTGATCAAAGTCATTCCTTTAAAGTTCAATTAGGTACTGAGATTGAAGTTTTAGGAAAAGACATTGAACAAGGTACCAGTACCAGCGGAAAACTGCATCGTACCTGGCTTAATTTAAAAGCTACTTTTAGCGGACACAGCGAAAAAAGCATTTTAGAAGAATGCGAGTTTGGTGAAGATGCTATAAAGAAGGCTTATGAAAGTGCTCTTGAAGAGGAAGGTATCCCTAACTATATTAAAGATATTTTGCGCGATCAGCAGGATGAACTATTAGAAGCGCATGATGAAATAAAGGCTTTGCGCGATAGCGCGGTTTAAAAAGTTAAGGCACAAAAAAAAGTCCGGCTAAATAGTCGGACTTTTTTTGTTGAAAAAAAATGAGATTACATTTTTTTCTTAGCAGTGTCAGCAGACATTTTCATTTTGCTGGTGTCTTTTTTAGTTGTGTCTACCATTTTAGTAGAATCAACTTTAGTAGAATCAACTTTAACTGAATCAGTTGTTGATGAACCTTTACCTTTGCAAGCTGCAAATGAAACAGCGATAGCTAAAGCTAATACGCTAAGTTTTAATGTGTTTTTCATGTTAATTTTTTTAAAGTGACTATATAGTTTTGCCTATTAATACCATAAACAACAAAAGGTAACCCATGATTTTTAAAAAAATCACAAATTACCTTTCGTTTTATCAAAAAAACTAAAAGTTACTTCAAAAACTATATGAAATTACTTTTTAACTACAGTGTCTTTTTTAGTTGAATCAACTTTAACAACAGTTGTATCTTTTTTCACAGAATCAACTTTAGTTGAATCAGTTTTTACAGAATCTGCAGAAGCAGAACCTTTACCTTTGCAAGCAGCAAATGAAGTAGCGATAGCTAAAGCTAAAACAGCGATTTTAAGAGAATTTTTCATTTTAAGTCTTTTTTAATTTGAATATTTAAAGCTTAATACTTCAATTTTAAAAAGGTAACCCTCTTTTTTTTAAATAAAAATATAAATTCTACGGATTTGGTAGTAATTAACTGTTTTTAAGCAAATTAGCTTACTTTATTTTTTTTGATGAGTCGGTTAACTTTTTTATTGAATCGGAATGAATCGTATCCGGCTTAACGGCGCTTATATCAGCTTTATTTGAATCAACTTTATTAGTATCAATAGTACCTGGTGTTTTTTTACCATCACCACAAGCGGTTACTACAATAGCCATTACTAAACCTAACAGGCTCATTTTTAATAAGTTTTTCATGTTTTTAAGTTTTAAATTTGAATTGTTACCGTTAATACCAAGCACTGTAAAAAGGTAACCCAACTACTATTACTGTCCATTTGGCAATCAAAAAAGGGTACCTCGTTTTTGAGATACCCTTTTCAAAAAACTATATGGTCAATTATTTTTTCTTTTCAACACTGGTTTTTGAAGTGGCTTTAGTTGTGGTAGTTTTTATCATGGTATCCTTTTTAAGGCTATCAGGCATTGCTGAAGTATCTTTTTTCAAAGTATCAGTAGAAGTTTTTGTAACTGAGTCTGTTTTAACTGAATCTGCTGTGGCCGTCCCCTTACCTTTACATGCCGCAAATGATGTAGCTATTGCCAATGCGATGAAGCTGATTTTTAGTGAATTTTTCATGAGTGAGTTTCTTTGTTAATTAAAGTTTTTGTTTTAGTAATTAATGTGCTCAACAAACTTGCAAACTAATTGTTTGATATAAAGTTCATTATCCAATAGCCGGTAATTTGTCACGATGAAGTCTTAATCCAACCATAATATTTAATTAATTTCGATTTTTAATGATTTATGGGTTACCATTACCAAAAAAACGTATTAAGTAAGTATTAAGTAGTGAGTTACGATTTGAAAAATTCAGCGCCATCGGATAATGAAGTTATTCTTGGCATACTTAATAACTCGGAGAGTGCTTTAAAACGGTTATACGTTGCATACTTCCCGATGGTGTTACAGCTAATAATTAATAACAATGGCAACGAGGACGATGCGAAAGACATTTACCAGGAAGCCATAATAGTTCTTTATAATAAAGTTAAGGCCGGTGATTTTGAGCTAAGCAGCAAATTGAAAACTTATATCTATTCAATTTGCAGGCGGCTTTGGTTAAAACGGCTTACCCAGCTTAACCGATACGGAGGAGATATCCGGGATTTCCAGGAATATCTGCCTGTTGAAGAAGAAGTTGAGGGCCATAATGACAGGGACATACAGTTTGATAAAATGGAGAGTGCTCTCCAACTATTAGGCGAACCCTGCAAAACCATTATGGAGGACTTTTATATTTATAACAGATCGATGCAGGAGATCTGTGAGCGTTTTGGTTATACCAATGCGGATAATGCTAAAACGCAAAAATATAAATGCCTGCAAAGGCTGAAAAAATTATTTTTTCAGCAGAAATAAGGAGAGAATGAAATGAGTGATTATCAACTTTTAGATGTAATTGAAAGGTACCTTAATGGCGAATTAAGCCAGGAAGAGCGTATCAAGTTTGAATTACTGCGTAAAGAGAATGCGGACATTGACAACCGTGTAACCGAGCACCAGCAATTTGCAGAAGCATTGAAACATTATGCTGATCGTGTAGAGTTAGAGCAACGCCTAAATGCCATACATGCCGAAATTGATGTTCATACCCTGAAAGAAGATCTGATGGTACACCCATCATGGATTGTGCAATTATGGCGTCATCATCATTCAAAAATATCTGTTGCAGCTACCGTAGCCTTGTTTGTTATGGTGAGCATTATGTATGTGGCCGGTAGCTTTAACAGCAGCGACAAAGATGTTCAACAACTAAAACGTAAAGTTGATAGGTTAGATCAATCTAATAAGACCCTTAACCGGTCAATTCATGATATAAAGAAAGATGCTCCGGTTGATAAATACAGCTTTAATGGTACAGGCTTCGCTATCAGCTCAAACTTAATTGTTACTAATTATCATGTTATTGACGGTGCAAATGCGGTATCTGTTCAAAATGCGGATGGTAAATCATTTAAAGTTGAAGTTTTATACAGCGAGCCACAAAATGACATTGCTATTTTAAAAGTTGTTGATACTGGTTTTAGCAGTTTAGCTACAGTTCCTTACACATTTAAACGTGCAGGCAGCGAATTGGGCGAAGATGTATATACCTTGGGTTATTCAAGCGATTCGCCGGTTGTGGGTGAGGGTTATTTATCTTCAGAAAACGGTATAAATAGTAACGACTCTGTTCACTACCGTGTTTCTATACCAATGAACCCCGGTAATAGCGGTGGCCCCTTAATTGACAATAAAGGCAATGTAATTGGTATTGTAAATGCGAAACAAACCCAGATAGAAGGCGCGCACTTCGCAGTAAAATCGGGCTATTTATTAGATGCCATACGCCATATCCCTGCTGACTCATTATCAAGGAGGGTTAGCTTAAACAAGAAAAATACTTTAGCAGGATTAAGCAAAAAACAACAGTTTAAAAAACTGAACGACTATATATTTATGGTTAAGGTATATTAATACGCTCCAAATAAAATCAATATATAATGCGAAAGAGGTGCCCCAACAGGTGCCTTTTTTTGTTAGCGATCAACTTCGCCTAATACAAAATCAAGCGAGCCGGTAATGGCTATCAGGTCGGCTATCATTACACCTTTTGAAAGCTCGGGTAATACAGAAAGATTATTGAAGCTTGGCCCGCGGGCTTTAACGCGGAATGGAATTTCAGATTTACCATCTGCTATAAAGTAAAAGCCTAATTCACCTTTAGCGCCTTCGGCACGTACATAATAGTCTTGTGGTTTAGGTATTGTTTTGCGCGGTAGCTTAGCGCGCGGATCGAAATCAGGGGTGCGTTTTAATTCGTTTTGCAGGCGATCAAGGCATTGCTCAATAATGCGTAAGGATTGTTCAATTTCATCAACACGCACTTTATAACGGTCCCAGCAATCTCCAACCTTGCCCATGGCTCCGGTGCCTACAGGTATTTCGAAATCAAGTTCGGGGTAGGCCGAATAATTATCAATTCGGCGTAAATCCCATTTTAACCCTGAACCACGCAAAACCGGACCTGAGCAACCATAATTAATAGCCACATCCATTGGTAATACGCCAATATTTGCTGTACGGCTGATGAAGATCTGGTTATCGGTTAATAGCTGGTTAAGCTCAACCATTTTTGGGCGAAAGTAATTTACAAACTCGCGGCAGCGTTCTTCAAAGCCAACCGGCAGATCATAAAATAAACCACCAACCCATATATAATTGTACAACAAGCGCGAACCCGATGCCCATTCAAGCATACCCATAATATGCTCCCTATCCTTAAAACACCATAGGAAAGGTGTGAAGGCGCCAATGTCAATACCATAAGTACCGATGGCAATCAGGTGGGATGAAATGCGGTTTAACTCGCACATCAATACCCTTATATACTCAACCCGCTGCGGAATGTCTTTATCAATACCCAACATGCGCTCAACGCCCATTACAAAGGCATGGCTGTTATTCATTGATGCCAGGTAATCCATGCGGTCAGTAAACGGGATGGTTTGTTGATAGGTCAACGACTCGGCATGTTTTTCAAAACAGCGGTGCAGGTATCCCATGTGCGGAATAACCTCTTTTACAATCTCACCGTCTGTAATCAATTCCAACCGCAAAACTCCATGGGTTGACGGATGCTGCGGCCCCATGTTCAGCACCATATCCTCAACGCTGGCGTTGGCTATTTTTTCGTTATATGCTTTTAAAGCGTCAGTCACTTTTATTTCGAATTTCGAATGTTCAATTTCGAATTTATTTTTAATCTGTCATTGCGAGCGATAGCGTGGCAATCTCTTTGCAATACTATCGATGAGATTGCCACGTCGTACCTTTCACTCAGCCTTTGCCTGCTCCTCGCAATGACAGGCAAGGAGTTAATCTATCTTTATTCCTTTATAAAACTCTGCGTTCTGATAATCCTTCCTTAACGGAAATCCTTCCCAATCATCAGGCAATAAAATTCGCCGCAGATCAGGATGGCCTTCAAAAAATATTCCTACCAGGTCATAAGCCTCGCGCTCGTGCCAGTCGGCAGTGCGGTAAACTGATGAAACGGAAGGGAAGGATGGCAATTCCTCAATATTCCTATCGCATTCTTTACTAACCTTTAAAACCAACTGTAATTGATAGGGCATAGATGTTAAATGATAAACCACGCCAAACTTACCTACTTCAACGCCATAGTCAACACCTGTTAGGCACGATAAAAAGTCGAAATAAGTTGTTGGGTTATTGCGCAACTCTAAACAAACATCGGCAATAGCATTAGGTGCAATTAGTATGGCAGACTGCAAGCCGCCGGTTTCTTCACCTATAATAACGTCAGCGCCAAATTTATTAACCAATAATGCTTTAATATCCTCAAAACTCATGGCGCAAGGCGAACTCTTTTCCAGTTTTTGTTATCAATCTTTTTATAAACTATACGGTCGTGCAAACGACTGCGGCGGCCTTGCCAAAATTCGATCATACGTGGTTTTAAAACATATCCACCCCAAAATGAAGGTTTAGGAATATCTTTTTCAGCATATTCGGCTTCCAATTGCGCCATTTTATTTTCCAATATATCACGGCCTGCAATTTCCTGGCTTTGCGGCGATGCCACGGCGCCTAACTGGCTTTTTTTAGGGCGGGTATGGAAGTATTTTTCAGATTGCTCTTTGCTTAGCTTTTCAATAACACCTTCAATGCGAACCTGTCTTTCCAGTTCTCCCCAAAAAAATGTGATCGCGCCAAATGGGTTTTTGCTGATCTCTTTACCCTTGCGGCTTAAATAGTTGGTATAAAACATAAAACCCGAATCATCAAATCCCTTCAATAAAACAATTCGTGCCGATGGTTTGCCATCATGTGTAGCTGTGGCTAAGGTCATGGCGTTAGGCTCATGCAATTTTGCTTCCATTGCTTCGTTAAACCAACTATCAAACTGTTTAATAGGGTTGCTGTTAACACTATCTTCAGCTAAAGTGGCGGCACTATAATCCTGCCTAAGGTTTTGTAATTCGTCTTGATTCATATGTTAGTGCAAACTTACAAATTAAATATTGGAGAGAATCAAGAAACAAGAGCCAGGAGTCAAGAGGTAGGAGATAAAATAACATTATATGATGTGCATTCTTGTTTTTCAAAAAATTATCTTGATTCTTGTATCTTGACTCTTGGTTCTGTCCAACGAACATATTTTTATTATTGTTGTTACTTTATTGAATTTATATAACGCTTATGCTAAGTACTGTAGCGGCCGCCGCAGGCCGGTTATTGATATCAGAGCCATTTATGATGGACCCGAATTTTAAACGATCAGTTATACTATTAACTGAATATGCCGAAAGCGGTGCCGTGGGTTTTGTGTTGAACCATACCAGTGAATACTTATTGGGAGATATTTTGCCTGATACTTCCTACTCTGAAATGCCCGTATATGTTGGCGGACCGGTAGGAGAAAACACCCTGCATTTTATACATTGTGTGCCCGAAAAAATTGAGGGCGGTATTGAAATAGCAGAAGGCATTTACTGGGGTGGTGATTTTGATGTTGTAAAAGAGTTAGTTTCGGCTTACCAGTTGGACGAAACTGAAATAAAATTTTTTACCGGCTATTCTGGCTGGACACCCAAACAATTGGATGAAGAGCTAACTGAAAACGTTTGGATAGTTACAGATAAATTTGATCCCGAAAGTTTGTTTACCAATAGCGATAAAAATTTATGGAAACAAACCGTAATCAGCCTTGGCCAGCGTTATGCACATATTGCTAACTTTCCGGAGAATCCGGAATTGAATTAAGGTTTTACGTTGGACGTAATACGTTTTACGTAATGGCAAAACGTACTACGTATTACTTATAACGTAAAACGTTTTGTTTCCTGTTCCGATTGCATTTCCTCGGCAGATTCTTCAACCTTCTTTTTCAAAGTTTCCTTGTACTTAATAAGATTTTGAACAACCGTTTCATCAGCAGTTGATACAATTTGAGCCGCCAATATCCCGGCATTTTTAGCAGCGTTTAAGGCTACTGTTGCAACCGGAATACCATTTGGC
>Ga0207153_1087_pt1 | contig 19486 bp, 16 predicted proteins | sample Alteio_BWMinHeat_27_FD_153580 | JGI IMG/M metagenome (GOLD analysis project Ga0207153, IMG submission 153580) | Enriched cells from forest soil in Barre Woods Harvard Forest LTER site, Petersham, Massachusetts, United States -... | ecosystem: Environmental > Terrestrial > Soil > Temperate forest >...
TGAAGGAGTATGAGTCCAAGATTCTGGACGCGCAGGAGAAGATTGTCGAGATCGAACGCAGGCTGTTTGCCGAGCTGCGTTCGGCGATTGCAGGGGAGGCGCGACGGATCCGGCAGACTGCGCTGGCTCTGGCGGAAGTGGATGTGCTGGCGGCCCTGGCACATATCGCGGGGTTGCGGAATTATTGCCGGCCTAAGTTCGATGAATCTGCGGACATCGAGATTGTCGGCGGCCGGCATCCGGTGATTGAGCAGCAGGATTTCGCCGGCGAGCGCTTCGTTCCCAATGATCTCTATCTCAACTCAGCCACCCACACCGTACTGGTCTTGACCGGGCCGAACATGGGGGGAAAGTCCACGTACCTGCGGCAGACAGCGTTGGGGGTGATACTGGCGCAGATGGGCTCGTTTGTTCCCGCAAGTTCGGCGAGGCTGGGCATCGTGGATCGGGTGTTCACGCGCATCGGAGCCAGTGACAACCGGGCCCGAGGGCGCTCGACGTTCATGGTCGAGATGACGGAGACAGCGGCGATTCTGCATACGGCGACGCCGCGGTCGCTGATTCTGCTGGATGAAGTAGGGCGCGGCACCGCTACCTACGACGGGCTGGCCATCGCTTGGGCGGCCGTTGAGTACATTCACGCTCGCACTCGGGCAAAGACACTGTTTGCCACGCATTACTTTGAACTGACGGAACTGGCAGAGCGACTGTCAGGGGTCAAGAACTACCACGTTTCGGTGAAAGAAACGGGCAACGGCATTGTGTTTTTGCGCAGAGTCGAGCCAGGGGCGGCCGATCGCAGTTACGGGATTGAAGTAGCGAAATTGGCCGGGCTGCCGAATGAGGTTGTGGAACGCGCGCGGGAAGTCTTGGCCGAGCATGAAAGCGCCGAACAGCGGGTTACGGCGCAATTGGCGAGCGATGAGTCGCAGCCTCGTCCGCCGGCGCAGTTGACCATCTTTACGCCGCTCTCGCAGCCGGTTCTGGAACGACTGCGCGCAGTTGATTTGAATCGCTTGACGCCGCTGGAAGCGCTGAATTTGCTTGCTGAGCTGAAAAAAGAGATCTGACCACAGAGGATACAGGGGAATGGAGGTGCGCACGAAATCTGTCTTGCCGGTCGGCCAGTTGATGATTCTGGGTTTTGATGGAATCGAAATATCGCCAGGACTACGTTCCCTGCTGAACAGAATCCAGCCCGCAGGAGTGATATTGTTCGCGCGCAATATCGTCAGCGCAGAACAAACTCACAGGTTGCTTGAGGACTGCCAGGCTTGTGTTTCCACTCGGTTATTCACTTGCGTCGATATGGAAGGCGGAACCGTCGACCGGTTTCGGAGTGTGATCGGGCCGGCACCCTCTGCGGCGGAGGTGTACGCCACCGGCGATCGGCGGTTGTTTCGCAAGCACGGCAGAATTATTGGCGAGTCTTGTAGAACGCTGGGTTTCAACACGGACTTTGCGCCGGTGGTTGACCTGGCATTCGAGGCATCGCGAACGGTGATGAGCTCGCGAGCGGTATCGACAGACCCGAAGGAAGTCCTCGCCTACGCTCGCGAATTTCTCGCTGGGCTACGTTCACCTGGGGTGCTGGGAGCCATCAAGCACTTCCCAGGGCTGGGAGAGGCGAATCTGGACACGCATCACGAACTGCCGAATGTCGAGAAATCGTGGAAGAAACTTTGGGAGCAAGACATGGCACCGTATCGAGCTTTGCGGCGGGATGCACCGATGGTATTGGTGGGTCATGCGGCATATCCAGCGGTGACGCAAGATCGCACGCCAGCCTCCCTGTCGAAGAAGTGGATTACCGATGTTCTGCGCAAGAAGATCGGCTATCGCGGCCTGGTGGTATCGGACGATCTCGAGATGGGCGGCGTTCTGGAAGCCGCTTCGATCGGGCAGGCTGCGGTCGGTCACATTCGCGCCGGAGGCGACTTGTGCCTGGTGTGTCATGTGGAGGAACACGTCGTGCAAGCGCATGAGGCACTGATTCACGAGGCCGAGCGTGATCGCAAGTTTACGCGACGCTGCCAGGAATCACTGACGCGGGTGCACGCCTTCAAGAAAAGGTCGAAGGTTTTGAAGCGAAGGACAGGTGTCCCTTCAGCAACCAAGGTTCGGCATTTGTCGCGACGGTTGTGGGAGTTCGGGGAGCAGGTGCGGCTGGAAGGCATCGAGCGGCAGGGAGAAGCATGATCGTCGCCGGAGTCATGAGCGGGACTTCCGCAGACGGAATCAACGTAGCGCTGGTGCGGCTGAATTCGGGGTGGACGAGGTTACGGCTCTTGGCACACGCGGAGTACCCCTATCCGAAAGCGGTTCGAGAGTTTGTTTTAGCGACCATGAATTCGCCGCGGGCCAGCGTGGCGGATCTCGCGCGGCTGAATTTTCTCCTAGGAGAACTCTACGCAGACGCGGTACTTGCCACCCAACGACGTTTTCGTGTGAAGGCTGAACTGGTGGGCTGCCACGGACAGACGCTCTATCACCAGGGTGAGACGGTAGCGTTTCTCGGGCGAAAGGTGGCAGTGACGTGGCAGACCGGTGAAGGCGCAGTGATCGCGGCTAGAGTGGGTGTTCCGGTGGTATCTGATTTTCGTCCAGCAGACATGGCGGCGAGCGGGAAAGGAGCGCCTCTAGTCCCCTTCCTCGATTTTCTGCTCTATCGTGACGAGCGCATCGGGCGAATCGTGCAGAACATCGGTGGCATTGCCAACCTGACAGCAATCCCGGCTGGAGCCTCGAGCGCGCAAGTGATCGCCTTCGATACCGGGCCGGGAAATATGGTGATTGACGCCGCGATGCAGCGCTTCTTCCACAAGCCATACGATCGTGATGGGCGCGTGGCTGGGTCGGGTGCGGTGCTGGACCGTGTGGTCGCAGATATCTTGCACGAGCCTTTCTTTCGGCAGAGACCGCCAAAGACGGCGGGGCGCGAAGAATTCGGGCGGGAGTTTTCAGAGAAGTTTGTGCGACGATGTAGGCGCGCCCCTTCGCGCGATGTAGTGGCGACGGCTACGGCTCTGACGGCGCGATCGATCGCAGACGCCCTTCAACGGTTCGTTTTAACCAAGCGACACCGCTACCGGGAGTTCATCGTCTCCGGTGGCGGCGCGAATAATTCAACTCTGATGGCGATGCTGGCCAACAAATTGAGGCCACTCGGACTGGAGATACGCTCGTCGGATGAGTTCGGACTTCCCTCGGAAGCCAAGGAAGCGGCGGCCTTCGCTTTGCTGGCGTATGAGACCTGGAACCGGCGGCCATCGAATGTGCCGGCAGCCACGGCCGCCAAGAGATCAGCCATCCTCGGGAAGATTTCCTATGTTTAGTCGCTTTTGCCGATGCGCGGTCAACGCACAGCTAAGGATGACTTCCCTTCCGTGGTCTTTGCTGATTCGAACCGTGATTCTTGCCTCCTGCGTTGCTCTGTTGACGGCATGTTCTGCGAAACCTGATCCGAATACGCTGGTCATGATTATCGAGAGCAGTCCCACCAATCTTGATCCGCGCGTGGGACTGGATGCGTACTCGGAACGCATTGACACGTTGATTTTCGACGATCTGCTGACCCGTGATGATCACTTGAACGTAGAGCCGCAGTTGGCGGAGCGCTGGGAGATTCCCGACCCCAAGACCTACATTTTTCATCTCCGCCATGGCGTGAGGTTTCACGACGGCCGATCTCTGACTTCGCGGGATGTGAAGTGGACATTCGATTCCCTGCTCGAAGGCAAGATTCGCAGCACGAAAGCCGCGGTTTATGGGCTCGTGGATCACATCGAGGTGCCGGACGACTTTACGGTCGTGTTTCATCTGAAGGAACCGTTTACCCCGCTTCTATGGAACCTGTCTGACGGGGCGATGGGAATAGTCCCTTACGGCGCCAGCGGCGAAATCAGCAGCCATCCCATTGGGTCGGGTCCATTTCGTTTTGTCAGCGCCGAGCAGGACAAAGAAGTCGTCATCGAGCGCAACCATGACTATTGGGGAGAGAAACCGAAGTTGGAGCGAGTGCGCTTTACGGTTGTTCCCGATACCACGACGCGGGCACTGGAACTGCGCAAAGGTAGCGCGGACATTGCCATCAATGCATTGACCGGCGACCTGGTGCTGGCGCTCCAAAAAGAACCCAACCTGCAAGTGCTTCACGCACCCGGAACCGTGCTGTGGTATCTGGCCTTCAATACGCGAGACCCGATTCTCAAAGACGCGCGGGTACGGCAGGCGCTGGCTTTCGCGGTTGACCGACGTCCGATGATTCACTATCTGTTGCGTGACTTCGCGCGGCCGGCAGACAGCCTGCTTCCGCCGGAAAGCTGGGCCTACGATCCAAGCGTCGCCCGCTACGACTATAGCCCGGAGCGGGCGCGAGAGTTGCTGGAGCAAGCCGGGCATCCCGCGGTGAACGGCGTACGCTTTCATCTCACGATGAAGACTGGGACCGAGGAAAGCACGCGATTGCTGGCCGCGGTCTTGCAGCAGCAACTGAGAGATGTGGGCATCGTCCTGGACATCCGGACCTTCGAGTTTGCGACCTTTTTCGCTGACGTCACTCGCGGAGCCTACCAGATGCACTCCTTGCGATGGGTGGGTGGCAACGAAGATCCGGACATGTTTGAGTATGTTTTTCATTCCAGCAAGTTCACCCCGCACGGCGCCAATCGTACGTATTACTCTAATCCGCGGGTGGATGCGCTGATCGACCAAGCCCGCAGCGTGCTCGATCAGGAAACGCGCAAGCGCCTCTACGGCGAAGTCCAGGAGATTCTGGCGCAGGAGTTGCCGTACGTCGAGTTGTGGTATCAGGACAACGTCCTCGTGTGTTCCAAACGAGTGCGGAACGTTACGCTGGATCCATCGGGGAATTACGACTTTTTGAAGACGGCGGAGTTAGAGAAGCGATGATTATCCAGGCAGTGCAGTAACCCACCAATCTTCATTCCCCTGATCCCAGCTCCCAGTTGAAGATAAATCTGCGTGGTACCATCGAATTCATGCGCATTCTTTTTATTGGTGACATTTTTGGCAAGCCGGGACGGACCATTGTGCAAGAACGCCTGCCCGGTCTGGTCAAGGATCACGCAATTGATCTGGTGATTGCCAACGGAGAGAACGCTGCCGCCGGATTCGGAATTACGCCGCCGCTGGCGGAGGATTTGTTCGAGCTGGGAATTGATGTCATCACCACTGGCAATCACGTTTGGGACAAACGTGAGATCGTGGATTATTTTGAGTCGGCGGATGGCCCTCACAGTCCCGCCCGCCGCCTGCTGCGGCCGGCAAACTATACGCCCGGCATGCCGGGAGCCGGCGTGTATCAAGGGCGCAAGGGTGACACTCCCTACGCGGTGCTCAATCTGCAAGGCCGCGTGTTCATGGCGTCGAACGATGATCCCTTTCGCGTTGCCGATCAGTTGTTGAAGGAAATTACTGCAAAGGTAGTCCTTGTCGACATTCATGCCGAAGCGACCTCGGAGAAGATGGCGATGGGGTGGTATCTCGATGGCAGAGTCACTCTGGTGGTGGGAACACACACGCACGTCCCAACGGCGGACGAACGAGTGTTGCCGAAGGGAACCGCTTACATCACGGACGTGGGCATGACAGGTCCTTACGACAGCGTGATCGGCGTGAAAAAGGAATTGATCGTAGAAAAGTTTCTTAAGAACATGCCAACCCGATTCGAGGCTGCGACCGGCGATGTTCGTCTGTGCGCGGTGGTGGTGGATTGTGACGAGGCCAGCGGTCGAGCGAGAACGATTCAGCGCGTGATGGTCAGTTAAAGAGACGGCTCAGGCTTTCAGAGCCCTTTCCAGTTGGCGACGATTCTCCACCGGCAGGTGGCGCAGTGCCGAGCGGGCAAGCGCGACGTATACAGCCCTAGCGTCTGGAATCTTCTTCAGTGCCCGAAGGTGTTTACTCACAATCTCCGAGTCGCCGCGAACCAGCGGACCGCTAAACGCCCCGGCTGGGCCGAGCGCGGCATAGTTCACGAACGTTTGACAGACAATCGGCAGCATCATTCGGCGGGCTTCGGCAGTCTTCAAACCGGCCGCGCGCGCCACTTGTTCCGCAGTCACCAAAGCAGCCACCAGCAAAGGGGACGTGAAAGCTCCCCAAGCGTGATAGGCGGCCTTGTTCTGCTTGGGGATGATAAAAGTACGTGCCCCAAGATCGCGCACGATTCGCCGGGCGAGGCGCACAGCGGCCGCGTCGCCCTCTAGAGCGAAAGTAATGCCCTTCATGGTTGGAACCGCCCCCCTCACAAACGTCATCATGGGATGGACAGAAGCCACTTTTGCACCACGCGTACGGAGTGAGGCAAGGGCGTCGCTGTCAAGAGCGCCGCTGGAATGGAAGACCGTCTTCCCCTTCCAGATATTCAACTCGGCAAGGTCCGCGGCTACAACCGCGATCCTCCGGTCGGGAACGCAGAGCCAGACAAGGCCGGCATCCAGAATCACATTCTGGTGATGCGAGGAGCGTGCCTTCAGGGTTCGGGTGAGGGCGCGAGCCTGCCGTTGCGATTCAGGGGTACGCGAAACAATTTCAGAGATGCAGTACCCCGCTCTTGCCAACTGCAATGCCAGGGCGGTACCCAGCCTTCCCAGTCCAACAATGGCGATGGCGGGTTTCGCGGGCATCGAGGGCAGCATAGCAGGCCGGTTCGTTGGCAGCAAAAGAGAACCCGACGAGCGGCTGTCGGATCACCATTCAACACCCGAATGTGCTTATATTGTTGAGACATGCCGAAAAAGAAAAAAGCACGCGTACTTTCCTCACGAGTGGTTTACCGCGGACCGGCTTTTTGGGTGACGACCGACGAAGTTCTCGAACCCAGCGGCGTTCAGGCCCGTCGCGACATTGTTCATCACACCGGCTCGGTCGTGGTTCTGGCGGTGGACGATGTCGGCCTTGAGCCAAACGTTTTGTTGCTCAGGCAATATCGCCATGCCGCCCAGCAATATATGTGGGAGCTTTGTGCGGGCCGCATTGATGCCGGAGAAAAACCGCTCCCCGCTGCCAAGCGCGAATTGCTGGAAGAAACCGGCTACTCCGCGAAACATTGGAAGCGTATTTTTCAGTTTTATGCCAGCCCTGGTTTCGTGGCGGAGACGATGGCGGTCTATCTGGCTCGTGGGCTGCGTGCCGGAGAAGCGCGGCCGGAGGAAGACGAGGTAATCGAAACCCGATTCTTCCCGCTTCGTGATGCGGTTGAAATGGTTATGCGGGGCGCAATCCGGGATGCGAAGACAATCTCCGGCGTCCTGTGGCTTAGCCAGAAACAGAGTCGGCCGAAAGCATCCTCGAAGTAGCCACCTTCCAGACATGTCCTCTCTTGACAGCGTCAGTCTCTAGCCGGAAAATGACAGCAATTGGAAAGCGTGACCTTACACCGTTAGAGGTCACGCCAGGGGGCGTACGTGGAACGTTTGAAAGGTATTGTCAAGTGGTTCAACAATGCAAAGGGCTATGGCTTCCTCGGACGTGAAGACGGAGCGGACGTTTTTGTCCACTACAGCGCCATCACGAGTGAGGGATACAAGAGCTTGCAAGAAGGGGACCAGGTTGAGTTCGAAATAACCCAGGGTCCCAAGGGTCCGCAAGCGGCGAACGTTACAAAGAGCTCTTGAAGTACGACATTAAGTAGCGGGAAGTCACTCTAACCTCCCCGCCTGCCACGCGAAAGTTTTCCCCTCCAGCGTGTGGTGGAAGTTTCGCACCTTGCCCGGCAGAGGGAGTAGTGTGTCCGGGCAAAGCCAGACCGGCTTTCTCTCCGGCGCGATCTTGTTTACTCTGGATATCGCATGGACAATAAAGCCATCGCCGGTATCCTGTACGAGACCGCCGACCTGCTGGAGATCGACGCCGCAGATTCGTTCCGCATTCGTTCCTACCGCAACGCCGCCGAAGCCATCGAGGCCCAGCCACAGCAAATTGCCGACCTAATCAGCGAACCTGAGAAGGTGCTGGAGATCGCAGGCATCGGCAAGAAAATGTTGCTAAATCTCCAGGAGATATTCAAAGACGGGCGGCTTTCGGTTCATGCTGATCTGCTGAAGAAATACCGGCCGTCGATGCTAGACCTCTTGAAGATTCAGGGGCTGGGTCCGAAGACCATTGCCCTGATCTGGAGCGCCTATCAAGTCAGCGATCTGGAAGGTGTCGAGAAGTTGGCTCAAGAAGGCAAGATTCGCGAACTCCCGCGAATGGGCGAGAAGCAGGAAGCCAAGCTACTCAAGGCCATTCAAGACTACCGTCGCATCGCCGGTCGGTTTCTTTTGGACGCCGCGGAAACACAAGCGGAAAAGATCATCGAGCATTTGCGAGGGTTCCCCGGGGTTGAAAAGATTACGCCCGCCGGCTCTCTGCGGCGCGGACGGGAGACCGTGGGCGATCTCGACATTTTGGTCACCGGCAAAGCGTGCTGCAACGATGCTCAGCGCGAGAAACTGATTGATCACGTCATCAAACTTCCGGGACTCATGGACATCATTGCCCGAGGCGAAAACAAGGTCAGCTTTCGCGTGCGGGGCGGCATGCAGGTAGACGTTCGCTTCCTGGCGCCTGAGTCATTCGGCGCCGCTCTGCAGTACTTCACGGGCAGCAAGGCGCACAACGTGGCATTGCGCCAGCGGGCGCTCAAAATGGGCTACACGCTGAGCGAATACAGTCTGGCGCGGCTGGACAACGAACAGGTAGTTGCGGGCAAGAGTGAAGAAGAGATCTATGCGAATTTGAAGCTGGACTATATCCCACCCGAACTGAGGGAGAATCTGGGCGAAATCGATGCCGCCGAAAAGCACACACTGCCAGTGCTAATCACCCAGGCCGACTTGCAGGGCGATGTCCACATGCACACGGTCGAAACCGATGGCCGGAACACAATTGAAGAAATGGCGGAGGCAGCACGTGAACATGGCTACAAGTACATGGCCATCACTGATCACTCCAAGAACCTGGCATTTGCCAACGGTCTCGACGACAAACGCGCAGTCGAACACGTGAAGCGCATTCGTGCGGCCGACTCCGTAATCGAGGGCATCAGGATATTTGCGGGAATTGAAGTCGACATTTTGGCGGATGGCACGCTTGATCTGTCGGATTCTGTGCTGGGAGAAATGGATCTAGTGATCGCCAGCGTGCATTCGCATTTCAATCAGAGTGCGGCAGAAATGACGGATCGCCTTCTCAAGGCTGTGGAGAACCCGAATACGTCGATCATTGGTCATCCCACCGGCCGCCAGTTGTTGCGGCGTGAGGCTTACCCGTTCGACGTCGACGCCGTGATGAAAGCAGCGGCACAGCGCAAGGTCGCTATGGAGCTGAATTCGTTCCCTGAGCGTCTGGATTTATGCGATCGGCATCTGCGGCTCGCGAAACAGTACGGAGTGAAGATCGTCATCAATACCGATTCGCATCATACTTCGCACATGGACAAGATCCGCTTCGGAATTCTGCAAGCCCGGCGTGCCTGGCTGACGAAGGAAGATGTGCTGAATACGCTTCCAGTGGAGAAATTCGCCGAAGCCATGAAACATGGGTGGGCGTGAGGGAGCTCTCAGCACTCAGCATTCAGCACTCAGCATTCAGCCAGGGATCGGCAGCGGCTTTTCGGCAGCGAACGACTAGAATCACGACAAGCCCATGACTGACGAAACGCCGTCGACACCTCCCCAGCCGCCCGCAGCGGCTCCGGCTGAACCCCGCACCGATTTCCGCATCGGCGAGGAGTTCGGCACCGCCAGGAAGAATCTGCCACCGGTAAAGATTGTTGGGATCGGTGTGGGGATCATCGTGGTCGCATGGGCGATCGCAGCATTCTTGCAACGGCCGCGGCCCTCGGCGACTGGCATGATCGATGAGGTAGTTTCGGTCGAGATTCCCAATCAGCACGCCGTGATGGTAGCCATTAATGTAGATTTCCAGAACAATGGCGCCAAACCATTCTGGATTCAGACCATCAAAGCGGACTTGCAAACCACCGACAACACTTTTTCCTCGGACGCGGCTTCAGCAGTGGATCTGGATCGCTACTATCAAGCCTTCCCCGCGTTGAAGCAATACGCTCAGACTCCTCTGCAGCGGGAAGGCAAAGTCGATGTCGGGAGTCAAGCGAAGGGGACGATCGTCGTGAGCTTTCCGGTTAGTCCAGAAGCGTTCGCTGCTCGCAAACTGTTGCGGGTCACGATCCAGCCCTACGATCAGCCGGTGCCGCTGGTTCTTACCAAGTAAGGGCTAGGGGAAACTGGATGGCAGGGTTGAAGAAGTAGAGCGAACCGTTAATGCTTTTGCAGGAATCCTTTTCTGCGCACCAGATGGGTGTTGGCGTCGGGCTTGATCTCGTCGTACTTCAGAAAACTGATTGAACCATCCACCTCCAGCACAGCCAGCGCCACATCCTTGAGACTGGCGATGCCATGCTCACGCATCGCCCTCTGAAGCTCATCCAGGCTGACATGCTCTTTCGCCATGTGGGAGGTAATCGCCTCGCCGTCGTGCACCATGAGGCTGGGCTGGCCTTCAACGAACTTTCGGAAACGGCGATTGGCGCCGGAAACCTCCGCCACCAGATAGTTCAACACCAATAGAGTTGCGGCAGCCACCACGCCGCCTGCCAACGACGTATCTGGGCCGGTCATGGCGTTCTGTACCGCATTGCTGATCAGCAAGAGTAGCGTCAGGTCGAAGGGGGTCATCTGGCCCACTTCCCTCTTGCCGCTCAGGCGCACGCCGGTCAGGACGACGAGATAGATCACCCCTGTCCGTAACGCGATCTCGCCAAGTACATGGCCACCGGGAAACATGCGGGCTATTCGCCGGTGGTCACGGGAGTGGGTGCGTTCTTGGGCGTGCTCAGATAGCCAGTGGCTTGCTTCTTGTCCACCGTCCAGACCACCAGCTCGTACAGCATGTGATCGCGTCCAGTATAGAACTGGATGGGTTCACTGACGTTCCGATCCTTCTTTTCGATGGTGCGGTCGTCGGCGCTCACATTAATCGTGAACTTGCCCTTCTTGGGGTCGGTCTTCTTGAGTTGCAGGCTGATAGTGGAAACGGGCTGCGGACCCGCGCCTTTCACCAGCGTAAATTCGTAGTAGTTGCGATCGCCTTTGTGTTTGAGGACCTCGAGATCGGCGCGGGTGTTCGCAATCAGGCCACTCTGCACACCGAGGTCGCCGACGGTGCTCTGCAGCTTGGCGATGGTGGCGGCGAGGTCAGCTTTGGTGGCAGCGACGTCGGTCTTGACGCCGCCCACGTCGGTCTTGACATTGCTTACGTCGCCGCTGACCTGACTGATCCGGCTGGCCTCTTTCTTCTGTTCTTCCGCGAGGCGCTGCTCGGCGGCATGTTGCTGACGGGTCAATTCCTCGGAGCGCTGCGCAAGCTCTTTCTTGGTCATTCCAAGTTGCGTTGCGAGTGCCTCTGAATCGGATTCGGCGGACTGCATGCGCTTGGTGAGATCGCCGATTTGTGCGTTGCTGGCACCCTGCCCCTTGGACAGTTCGTCGATGCGCCCACGAAGTGTGTAAAACAAATAGATCGAGCCGGCGACATAGATCACCGCCAGCAACATCAGGATCCACTTTCCGGCGTTGCCCTCGGACTCCGTGTGGACTTCAGCTAGCTGTTGGCCTTCGTCCGGCATAAGGTTCTTCTCCTGGTTAAAGTTGGGTTTTTTGGTTGTCCTACATTGTTGAGCAGCGGGGCGCGAGTGTCAAATGCTTTAGTTTCTGAGTGGATGCAGGCTGGTGATCTCGAGTTGGCTGTTCTTGGAGGGCTTGTCGAGCCAGGCTAGATTAGTCTCGGATGGGCCTAGAGATCCGCTTTCCTCAGCCGTAACGAATTTGCGATCACCGACACTGAGCTGAAGCTCATGGCTGCCGCCGCCAGAATCGGACTCAGCAACCATCCAAAGAACGGATAAAGCACCCCCGCTGCGACCGGCACTCCAATCGAATTGTAGATAAACGCGAAGAAGAGGTTCTGCCGGATGTTGCGCATGCTGGCCTGGCTCAACTTGCGCGCTCGCACAATCGCCTGGAGGTCGCCCTTCACCAAGGTGACGCCACCGCTCTCCATAGCGACATCAGTTCCTGTTCCCATAGCGATGCCGACATCCGCCTGGGCAAGGGCAGGGGCGTCGTTGATGCCATCGCCTGCCATAGCGACGATGCGGCCTTCTTTTTGCAGACGCTGGACTACTTCAGCCTTCTGTTCCGGCCGCACCTCGGCCTGAAATTCGGAGATGCCCAGGGTACGAGCCAGGGCTTCAGCGGTGCTCTGGCTGTCTCCCGTTAGCATGACAATGCGCAATCCGGCGGCGCGGAGATCGCGAATCGCCTGCGGAGTGGAGGGCTTGGCAGGATCGGCAATGCCGATCAATCCTGCGGCACGGCCGTCCACGGCAACGAAGACTACGGTCTGTCCTTGCCGCCGGAACTCTTCGGCTTGCGAGCCCATTCCCGACACATCGATCCTTAACTCGCTGAGGAATTTTTCGTTGCCGACGGCCACCGTTTTGCCGGTCACCTTGCCGACAACGCCGCCACCAGTCTTCGATTGAAACTCCGAAACGCCGGCCAGAGTAATCTTATTCGCCGCTGCTGCGCCGACCAGAGCGGCCGCCAGTGGATGTTCGCTTCCCTGCTCCAGGCTGGCGGCGAGGCGGACCAGTTCCGATTCGTCGAAGCCCGCGTTCGCCACTACGCTTTCAACGGTAGGCTTGCCCGTGGTCAGCGTCCCGGTCTTGTCGAGCACCAGGGTGTCAACTTTCTCCAGCGTTTCAAGGGCCTCGGCGTCGCGGATCAGCACTCCAACCTGGGCACCGCGGCCGGTGCCCACCATGATGGCCATCGGAGTGGCCAATCCCAGGGCACAAGGGCAGGCGATGATCAGCACAGCCACTGCATTCACCAGTGCATGTGCAAGGCGGGGCTGCGGACCGAAGAAACTCCATATAACAAAAGTCAGCGCGGCAATGGCGATCACCGCCGGCACGAACCATCCGGCCACGCGGTCCGCGAGGCGTTGAATAGGCGCCCGGCTGCGCTGAGCCTGGCTCACCATCTGGACGATTCGGGCCAGTAGGGTTTCACTCCCGACACGGTCCGCCCGCATCACGAATGTTCCAGTCCCGTTAACTGTCGCCCCGACCACGCGGCTGCCCGGCGGCTTCTCCACGGGAATCGGCTCACCGGTGATCATCGATTCATCCACGGAACTGCTGCCTTCGAGCACTACACCGTCCACTGGAATTTTCTCGCCGGGACGAACCCGCAGACGGTCGCCGACCTTGACCTGATCGATCGGAATGTCCTCTTCTTTGCCGTCGCGGAGGATGCGGGCGGTCTTCGGACTCAGGCCGAGCAAAGCTCGGATCGCCGCCCCAGTGTGACTGCGGGCGCGCAGTTCGAGAACCTGCCCCAGCAGCACCAGGGTGACGATCGCCGCCGCAGCCTCGAAATACACTGGCGGCGCGCCCTGCATCCCGCGAAATGATTCAGGAAACATTCCGGGTGCAAGCGTTGCCACCAGGCTGTACAAGTAGGCCACACCTGTGCCCATGGCAATCAGTGTGAACATATTCGTAGAACGGTTTACCACCGATGCCCATCCTCGCTGAAAGAACGGCCATCCGCCCCAGAGCACGACCGGGCTGGCCAGTAGCCACTCGATCCATGGCAGCCAGCCCGTCGATGAAGTGGGCCGCGTCCCCAGGCCGGGCAACATATCCAGCATGGCAATGCCTATTAGAGGCACAGTCAGAACCACGCTGACCCAGAACCGCCGGCTCATGTCGCGTAGCTCGGGATTGTCTTCTTCCTGCGCGGTAACGGTGCGCGGTTCCAGCGCCATGCCGCAGATCGGGCAGTTACCCGGCCCAGGGCGCACGATCTCGGGATGCATGGGGCAGGTGTATTCAGTGCGAGTGCTGGCGATGGGTATATCCGGCTCGAGGGACATGCCACAGCTCGGACAAGGGCCAGGCTTGTTCTGCCGCACCTCGGGGCACATGGGGCAGACGTAGTTTCCCGCAGGTGCAGGTGCCGACGCCTTGGCGGGCGCGATTTGAACCATCGCGGCAACCGGCCGCGGAGCCAGATACTTCTGCGGGTCAGCCTGAAACTTCTCCGCACAACCCTGGCAGCAGAACGAATAGGTCTGTCCGCCATGCAAGCGCTGGTGTTTAGCGGTCGCTGGGTCAACGGTCATGCCGCAGACCGGATCCTTAACCTTGGTTCCCACCACAGGCGATTCGGCCATAGGCTCTATAGATTACTCCGCCTGCGATTTCGATTGTTGTATGGTTAAGAGAGAGGAAAACAGTCCGATGACTCAATTGGAAGTGGCTTACCGTTATGACAGTCGCCCAGGGGAGAAAACCATGCGCGCCCTCGCCGGCATGCGCGAGGTCTATGGCATCCGCCGCATCACTTTCGACGACAAGGAGCGGATTGTGCGAGTGGAATTCGACGCGTCTCGACTGAAAGAGCCCGTTGTTGCAGGATTGCTACGCGAGGCAGGAATTGACGTTGGAGCAAAACTGGCGCTGGCCTAGAGCGTCCCGGGGGAGGGCTACCTTCGGCCAACCAAACTTGAAGTTCTCATCTGAAATGATTTGCTCTGAAAATGCAAGGGGCGTTCAAGAAAACCTCTGGCCGAAGTTATCTTCAAGAACGCCCCGTTGCGCGCCACTTCGTCTGCTGTGTCTTGTTGCATCCAGCGTGCCAATCATAACCTACTGAAAATAGAGTGTCGGCTGAGAGTGGTTACCTGGTAGGAATTTCTAGGGTGAGAAAGAATTACGTGTGTGTCGCGCGGGGCTACGCGGTTGCACGCGACTGGCTGAAATCCGCACTGGACGGGAGACTGGCGTCCCGGTCCCAAGCCCACGTGTTTTCGCGATCTCTGCGAGCACTTTCGGTTCTTCGCGGTCAAACGCTTTAACCGCAAAGGGATCAGGAAGAGCAAGAACCTCGGCTGGGGTTTTCATCCCGACGCAGCTTTCCGTTATAATCGGACGCACCGCAATCGTGTCAGGCATGCGCCCTTAGCTCAGCTGGATAGAGCGACTGGCTACGAACCAGTAGGTCGGGAGTTCGAATCTCTCAGGGCGCACCATCTCCCCAGGATTTATTCAGACCTAGCGCCTATCTTTTCACTCAGCTTACCGGTGACCGTAAATCCCAAAGGACAGATCGGCGCACTGCTGCGGGTTCTGTCCTAAGGACGGATCGCACCAGTTGGTCCAGGTGAAGCCGAAGAAGGCAGAGTTGAAGAACATCTGCCGGGTCGGCTGCGCCTCGCCGTTTATCGAGCCGGTCTTCTGCGTGGTGTTGCTGGCGAAATACTGCAGGTCGCTACAGATTGAGTTGCCGCTGTCGGTACATTGCGGCGACTCGTTTACCCAGACGGTTTCTCCATTTGGGGCAGTCATCGGAGAAGTAAGAGCTACCGAGGTCGTATACTCGACTGCTCCCCTCGGCAAACGACCGGTAGGCCGAGTGCCTTGAGGTCCGCTGCCGTTGCCTATGGAAGTTCCCCCGTTCCCGCTGGAGAGGCCCGTGCGCAAGTCATAGGTTGCCGTTGGCGGATCAAACGCATCTCCCGACGAGGTAGGGCTCTGGTTGAAGAAAACGCCGGTAACAACGAAGTTACCCGTCGCCGGTACTCGCACCGCGCCATACGTAGTGGTGATCGGGACGAGCAAGGTGTTGCCGTTTGCGAAGGCTTGGACGTTGGGATCGGCAGAGTTTACGTCCCCGCCATAGAACAGAATATTAGGCCCGCTCGGCGGAGGCCCCCAACTGAAAGGCTCCCCTTTGCTGGCTGCGGTTGCGTCCGTGTGGTGGCTCGCTACCGGTGAGGGTGTGGCCGCGTTTTGCGCCACGGTTGTCAGGCTAAGAATCGCGACCAGAGCGATTGCAGAGAAAGCTGCTTTCATAGAGATCCTCGATTTCCTTGAGCGGCACCGATTGTACGCCACTTGCGCGATCGCAACTTGACGGGCTTCTCCAACGGGCACGGTGCCGATTAAGCGTGGCATTTTTTTGAACAACAGTTTGGCTACATCATGCGAAGGGGAAACTTTATGCTCCGGTTCGTAAGCGACGCGAGATAAACGAGTTAGATTCTTCCAGCGGCGGATTCCATTTAACTATGAGCCAGAAGGTCCGAGTTAAGTCTCTAGGGCGCACCATTTCGGGAGGCTCTGACTCAATGCGGTCAATTCTGAACAGACGGCCGTCATTGATGGGTTCATTGTTACTATTTACGACGATGGCGGGTCCGCTGTGGTACCTCGCGCTTCCCGGGCAGTGTTCGGCGCATCTATAGTGTTAGAGTTCTCACGTGCGGTGGATGAAAGTGCAGAGGAGGTTCACGAACATGAACATTTTTGGGCGCGCAGCAGGCTTCTCAAGGACTCGGTTAGGCGAGCGCAGTTTGGTTTCCATATTGTCGCTGGCTCTGTTGTTCGCGAGTTGGCCTCAGAGCCTGTGGGCATACCAGGACGCGCAAGCTCCCGCGCAGGCGGCGCCGGATTCGTCTCAGGATCAGCAAGCTGCGACGCAGACGGGACAGGCTGCGGCATACGCACAACAGACTCCGGAGCAGTTGCAGCAGTTGGTAGCGCCGATTGCGCTGTATCCGGATTCGCTGGTGGCGCAGATCCTCGCGGCGTCCACATTTCCTGAGCAGGTTGTCGAAGCCGATCGATGGGTGCAAGCGAATCCTGATTTGAAGGGCGATGCTTTGGGTCAGGCGGTTGATCAGCAACCCTGGGATCCGAGCGTTAAAGCGCTGGCCGGGTTTCCATCCGTCCTCGGTAATATGGACAAGAACCTCTCCTGGACGTCCTCCCTCGGCGACGCTTACTACAACCAGCAACAAGACGTGATGAATGCGGTGCAGGTCATGCGCCGGCGAGCGCGGGCAGCGGGCAATCTTAAATCCACGCAGCAGCAAACTGTAGACACCAGCGGCCAAGATGACGACATCGCCATTCAACCTGCAGATCCCGCGGTGGTTTATGTCCCTGCGTACAATCCTTGGCTGGTTTATGGCGGTCCCATCGTGGCATGGCCGGGATGGTACCCGTATCCCGGAATTTGGTTTGGCGGTCCATATCTCAGTTTCGGAATCGGTTTCGGAATCGGTTGGTACGGCGGTTTTGGCTGGGGTTGGGGCCATTGGGGATTCAATTGGCGCGGCGGGTACGCGATCTACAACCACGGCAGGTACTACTCCGGGAGCCGGACGTTCTATAACCGGAACACCTTTTACCGAGGTGGAGGGGTGCGCGGCGGAGCCAACGGTTTCCGCGGTGGGGTGAATGCGCGCGGCAACACGGTGCCGAGGCCTCCTAACGGGAACTTCAGCGGACGCGGCGGAGTCTACAACCGTCCCGGGGCCGCGCCCAGGCCTTTCAACGGAAACACCCAGGCGGCCCGCGGGTACGCTGACCCCCGCGGTGAGAGCGGTGTCCGCTCAGGCGCCTTCGGCGGATACGAGCATGGTGGTCAGGCGAGGAGTTTTTCGTCGCGTGGAAGCTCCAGCTTCGGTGGCGGAGGGTTTCACGGCGGTGGCGGAGGATCTCGCGGTGGCGGCGGCGGGCGCCGGTAGTCGAGATTCGACACGTTCCTGATAGCTGTCTAACATTTAGAAATGGAGAGAAGCCCTTATGCAGCGATCTAAGTTGAACTCGGGCAAGTTTCCCTGGAGCAAATTTCTTAAGGCAGCCGTGGTTGCGATCCTTTTGACAGGGTGGTTTGCAAATCGGTCTCTGGCGCAACAACCGGGCCAGAAGACATTTTCATCGGCGGAGGATGCAAGCAACGCGCTGGTCACGGCAGTGCAGAGCAACGACGAAAAGGCAATGCTCGACATTCTCGGACCAGACGGAAAGCAAATTGTTTCGTCGGGAGATGAAACTGAAGACGCCCACAGCCGTGCCGATTTCGCAAAGCGATATCAGGAAATGCATCGATTGGTAAAAGAGCCGGACGGAACCACGACTTTGTATATCGGGGCGCAGAATTGGCCGACACCCATACCGCTCATGAACAATGGCAATTCGTGGTATTTCGACACCGAGGCGGGCAAGAAAGAAATTCTGTTCCGGCGAATCGGCCGGAATGAAATGTCTGCCATTCGCGTTTGCCAGGAGCTAATAGCGGCTCAAAAAGAATATTCCACACAGCGCAACGAGTACGCGCAGAAAATCTTCAGTGATGAAGGACAGCACAACGGCCTCTACTGGAAAGCCTCCGATAGCGAACCGCAGAGCCCGATCGGGCCGCTGGTGGCACGGGCTGTTGCCAAGGGCTACCCCAAGAGCCTGGAAGGCGCGCCGACTCCCTTCCGCGGTTACTATTACCACATCCTGATGCGTCAGGGGAAAAATGGCCAGGGCGGAGCGAAGAGTTATGTCGTAAACGGCAAAATGACGGCGGGTTTCGCTTTTGTGGCCTATCCGGCTGAATACCGGTCGTCCGGCGTGATGACCTTCGTGGTCGGCGAGGATGGAGTTGTGTATGAAAAGGATCTCGGAAAGAAGACCGAAGTTCGTGCCCAAGCTATGAAGGAATACAACCCCGATTCCACCTGGCAAAAAGCTGAGGAGCAAGACCAGACCGCCGCCGAGGCCAAGAGCAAATAGAGTACCCGGTTGCCGCGGACGGGTGATCTAATCTTGCGCGGTTCGCAAAACCTTATCGTCGACCGTCCTCAGTTTGCTGGTGACCGTAGATCCCGAAGGATAGATAAGCGCATTGCTGTTGGTTCGACCCATCACACCAGTTGAACCATTCAAAACCGTTGTGGCTGCAGAAGGTACACTCCAAAAAAATCTGCCCTGCCGGCTGCGCCCCGCCGTTCACCGAGCCAGTCTTCTGGGTAGTGTTGTCCACGTAGAACTGCACCTGGTTGCAGATTGAGTTGCTAAGGTCGGTGCACTGCGGCGACTCGTTCACCCAGACGGTTTGACCGTTGGGGGCAGTTAGTGGAGAAGTGAGAGCCACCGAGGTTGTGTACTCGACGTACCCTAACGGCATACGACCGGTCGGCCGCGCACTCTGGGGGCCGCTGCCGCTAGCCACCGACGTCCCTCCGTACCCGTTGGAAACATCGACGCGAATGTCATAGGTCGCCGTGGGCGGATCGAAGATTTTCCCCGACAAAGTTGCGATCTGGTTGAAGAAGATTCCCGTAATTACGAAGTGACCCTTCGCCGGAACTTGTACCGCACCATACGTAGGGGTGCTGGGAACATACAAGGTGTTGCCGTTCGCGAAGGCATATACGTTGGGGTCATTTGCATTTACGTCCCCGCCGTAAAATAAAATATTAGGCCCTGGCGGCGGAGGCCCCCAGCTAAACGTCTGCCTTTGTGTTGCTGCGGCGTTTGCCTGGTGGCCCATCCCCAGAGAGGGCGCGGCCGCGTTTTGCGCTACGGCGGTGAGGCTGACAATTGCGG
>Ga0207153_1088_pt1 | contig 19382 bp, 13 predicted proteins | sample Alteio_BWMinHeat_27_FD_153580 | JGI IMG/M metagenome (GOLD analysis project Ga0207153, IMG submission 153580) | Enriched cells from forest soil in Barre Woods Harvard Forest LTER site, Petersham, Massachusetts, United States -... | ecosystem: Environmental > Terrestrial > Soil > Temperate forest >...
ATAACAGGAGCTTCACGCGGGTTTGGAAAGATCTGGGCAGAAGCATTTTTAAAACGCGGCGATAAGGTAGTAGCCACTGCCCGGGATTTAAGCACTCTTAGCGACCTGGTTAATCAATATGGCAACAATATATTGCCATTGCAACTGGATGTTAATGACCGCGCTGCCGGCTTTGCCGCAGTAAAAAAAGCAAAAGAACATTTCGGCAGTATTGATGTGCTGATTAACAATGCGGGTTATGGCTTGTTCGGAGCGATCGAAGAAACCAATGAGAAAGAAGCACGTGAGCAAATAGAAACTAACTTTTTTGGTTTATTATGGCTAACACAAGCAGTAGTGCCTGTTATGCGCGAGCAGGGACATGGCCATATCATCCAAATTTCGAGCATACTGGGCTTGATAGGTGTACCTACATTGGGATTATATAATGCTTCTAAATTTGCAGTAGAAGGTTTAAGTACAACCTTAGCTGCCGAAGTAAAGGGCTTTGGTATAAATGTTACATTGGTTGAGCCCAACGGCTTTACCACCGACTGGGCCAGCGTTTCATCAGCACATACTACAGCATTGCCCGAATATGATGGCGTAAAAGCAGCCAGCCAGGGTGGTCGTCCGGATGATTTTTTTGGCGAACCTGACGCAACAGCTCCTGCCGTGTTAAAACTGGTAGACAGCGAAAATCCGCCATTGCATTTCTTCCTTGGCAAATATGGTTACCCGTTGATCAAACAGGTTTATGAAAGCCGCTATGCCGATTGGGATAACTGGAAAGAAGTGTCTGACGCCGCGCATGGCAAGTAATTAATAATGGTTTTACCCTGACAAATCTACACCCGGTTTGGGTGTAGATTTGTTTGTATTTTAACAAAATATGAAACATTTTAAAACCCTGGTAGATCTGCACCGCGAGAATCGATTCTCGCCACCGGAAAATCCACAAATAAGCTTGTACCGCTGCAACCATTCGTGTGGGATGGGTGACAGGGAGTTTACGACCGATTTTTACATGATAGGTTTTAAAAAAATAAAATCGGGCGCTATGATGTATGGGCGCACCAAATACGACCATGAAAATGGCTCGATGTTTTTTGCAAAGCCAAGGCAAATTATAGAGTTTAAAAACTTGGAGTTGGATGAAGATGGTTTCTTACTATTTATTCACGAGGACTTTTTAAACGGACACGCGCTACATAACGAAATTAAGAAATACAGCTTTTTTGATTACGAAACTAACGAGGCCCTGCACCTTTCGCCAAAAGAAGAGCTGATATTTTGGGACCTATACTCAAAAATTGAAACTGAGTTAAATAATAATACGGACGAGTATAGCCGCGAGATCATGCTTACCCACGTTGATTCTATTCTAAAATATTCACAACGCTTTTATAAGCGCCAGTTTATTAATCGTACAGAATTATTGGGCAAAACCGTTTCCCGGTTCAATGAAGCTTTAGCGGTATATTTTAAAAATGGCACCCTGCAATTAAAAGGCCTGCCAACGGTAAATGCTATGGCTGCACAGCTCAACCTGTCGGCTCGTTATTTAAGTGATGTGTTGAAACAAGAAACCGGCAAAACCGCTATGGAACTGATACATATTTACCTGGTTAACGAAGCAAAGAATTTATTGAAAGGTGAAGATCAAAACGTATCTGAAATTGCCTATACCCTGGGCTTTGAAAACCTACCCTATTTTTCCAGGTTATTTAAAAAGGAAGTAGGCGTTAGTCCCAACCAGTTTAAACGGCAGTTGATGAATTAATAAAGCAAGTTATCCGTCGTTAAAAATTCAATATATTAGCCTTAAATTTAATATTATGAAAAGACGTTGGTTTGTTAAATCATCTTTATTAGGAAGTGCCGCTTTGGCAATGACGCCGGTTGTAAGCAATGCTAAATCATCAGCCGATAGTACAGAGTATTTTGAATTGCGTATTTATAATATAAAATACGATTATCAACAAACACTGGTTGAGGATTATTTGAAAAATGCCGAAATACCGGCATTAAACCGGGCAGGTGTAAAGCATGTTGGCGTTTTTACAGAAATGGTTTATAACCGCCATGCCAGGATAATTGTAATTGTTCAATACAAAAATCTTGAACAATTTAATGTTGTTTCAGATTCGTTTAATGGTGATGAGGAATATAAAACTAAAGGTGCTGCTTATTTAAACCCACCGGTAAAGAAACCTGCTTATGAGCGTATTGAAAGCTCATTGTTAAAAGCATTTTCGCATATGCCGGCAATGTCGGTGCCTGAAAATAATTTCCGAATTTTTGAACTACGCCAATACCAAAGCGTAAGCGAGGGCACCAGCAAAAGAAAAATAGACATGTTTAATAACCAGGGCGAAATTGAGATATTTAAACGCTTAGGTTTTAAGCCTGTGTTTTTTGGCGAAACAGTAATAGGTGCCGAAAGGCCCAACCTTACCTACATGCTTACCTTTGAAGGCCTTGTTGAAAAGGATGCACACTGGAAAGCGTTTGGTGACGACGCAGAATGGAAAAAAATAAAATCATTACCACAAAACGCCGACTCGGAAATAGTGAGTAAAATAACATCTATTAATATGGCGCCAACCGATTATTCGCAGATATAGATATCCGTTAAGCTGTTTCTGCCAATGCGCTGATGCTGCGGTAAACGTAATTAGTAAATATATGCCTGCGGGCAAATCTTCCCGGCGAATCGGAGTTGATCATTTTGATGTAAGCGGCTTTAGGTACATCGAAATATTCGTAGGCGGTGTTGTTGCCAAAATACACTTTAAGCGTTTGCGATTTAAATTCAAAATCAACAATAGCCGATGCAGTAGATAATTCATACTCGGCTAAATTTTGATCACGGGTTTCGGGGGCTATGCTTACCAAAAAATGATAGGCTTCAATAATGGTTTTGCTTTTGTCTTCTGCCTCTAAACGCGCCTCTTCGTTATCATGAAATTTATCGGGATGCCAGGTTTTCATTAAGCTGCGATAAATGGATTTTAGTTCCTGCAATTCGGCAGCTTCGTTTACATTTAACAACTTACGGTAATCAACAATTTTTTTCATAATACGGGGCACATTGTTCCGGGCATAGTTAACAGACCGAAATATCAAGCGGCGAAGGTACGGCTTTTGGTATCATGCGAATGTAATAATGAGGATCGTTAGTTAGGCTCTATTTGTTCTCTTAAAGGAAATGGTAAACCTGGCACCTTCGTTTACTTTGCTATCAACGGCTATAGTTCCGCCTAAATTGGTTACGTGATTATAAACCAGGTAAAGGCCTACTCCTTTACTGTCGGCATGGCTATGAAACTTTTGGTTAAAGCCAAATATCCTGTCTTTCACTTCGTCCATATCAAAGCCTTGCCCGTTATCAGCAAAAATTAACCGGGTTATGCCATTATCCAATTTGGTTTTGATTGATATTTGAGGACTAATGCCCGGCTGTGCATACTTTATTGAATTGGTAAGCAGGTTTAAAAATATACTTTCCAGGTAGCCCTGGTTAAACCGCACTTTATCAACAACAGAAAAATCAACATCAATAACTGCCTTTGAATCTTGCAGTAACGCCTTTATTGATTGCATAACCGTATTTAAACATTTTTGCAAGCTCAACTCCTTTACAACTACGTTTAAGCCTTCTTTTTCATTTAAAACATCTACGTAATTATTTAAGGTATTTTTCAGGTTTTCAGTAGCCAGTTTTAACATATCAATAAACTCGAGTACTTCCTTATCCTTAACTTTTGAAGTATCCAGCATATTAAAAACCGAAAGCAAATTACTTACCGGCGATCGAAGGTCATGTGACGTAGTATATGTTAATTGTTTAAGATCGTTATTTACCTTTGTCAGGTTAGCCAGCATTGAATTTCTTTCGGCTTCCTGCTTCTTTTTGTGGGTGATATTTTTAGCTATCGCAAATACAACTTTATGGCTATCAATAGGCATTGATGTCCACGCAAGCCAAACAATCTCCCCACTTTTGGTGACATACCTGTTTTCGAAATTTAAAAGCGGCGTATTTTTATGCAGGCTGTTACGATTGCTTGATGTTATATTTTTATCATCAGCATGTACAAAATGATTAATTGGTTTGGAAAACAGTTCCTCGTTAGTATACCCTAAAGTTTTTGATACGGTGGGATTTATCTTTTTAAAATAACCATCATATCCGGCAATACACAATAAATCTGGCGACAGGTCAAAGAAAAGTTCGAGATTAAATATATTATCATCGGCAGTATCCATAGCAGCTCCCTTATGTATATAAAGATAGTTGATATGTTATAAATTTTATTGCTTATGATGAAAAATAGCATTCAAGGCAATAAAATGCATACCTTTAATCATCAATCACTTCCAATACCAGCTTACCCCATCCATGGCTACCTGCATTACGTAGTTCCTTCTTCTTTTGTTCCATTAGTTTTTTGATGCGGGTACTATAAACCCAGCAAGTACTTTGGCGTATATCAACTATTTCGGATAGTTTATGTGATGATATTTTCCCTTTTGTTGAGTACATCAGGAAAATAATATATAACGCTTTGTTTATAGGGATGCGGGTATTTTGCAATATAGTATAAGCAATTACCGACTCGTCATAACCACACTTGGAGCAGCGGCGGCTATAAGGTAAATGGCCGCTACTGTAATGGTTATTGCCACACTTTTTACAGGCGTACCCGTGTTCCCATTTTAAATCGGAAAGAAATTTAAAGCAGGTTTCCCTATCGGGGTATATCCTGCTAAATTCTTCAAAATCAACATCGGTAGACATTACCCTGTCATGCGTTACCTTTTCAATATTAGTATGCAGTGTAATATTATCCTTTTCCAGTAAAACATTGATACGTGATATTTCTTCGGCCTGCTCTTTCAACAACATATTTACCGACTTCAGCTCATCATTTTGTTCTTCAATAACTCTTGACTTTTCAACTACTTCACGGGTACGGTCATTTACCTGTTGTTCCAACTGGCGGTTAAGATTATCTTTAAACTCTTCATTTTGCTTCATCTGGCGGATAATGCGCCGTTGGGCATAGTCCTTTTTCTTTTTTAATATCCTTACCTTTTCGGCAATGGCAAATGATATGAACAACATTTCCATAATGAAGCAAAAGCTTAGGCTATAATGCGTAACCGGCCCAAACGGAAGCCAGGTAACATCAAAGGCTATCAGCACCTTTATAACGAAGCCTAAAAATAAAAAGCTATAACCCACAACAAAGAAGCGTGCCGGCCAATAGCCTTTGCTCAGCACATAATAGCCGGTATAACAGGCTAACAACAAAGGAACAACTTCAATTATGCGGTAATTAAACCAATAGCTGTTTACCGTTACGCATAGTATAAAAAACACGGTACGCAAGCCAATAACCCACCATATTAGCCGGTTTAGTTTAGGCGCCTTAACTTTTACATATAGCAGGCTGCGGGTAAATAACATACCGAACACACTGGCAAAAAACAAAGCGATACCATATGCATACTGATTCCATATAGGCGAGTTTGGCCACATGTATTGATAAGCTATGCCATCGGCGCACATTTCGTATAAACCAATGCTTAGGTTATACATTACATAGTATAAGTACTGAATTTGCCTTATAGCAAAATACATCATCAGGTTATACAGGGCAAACACCAGCAGCATGCCATAAAAAATGCCGAAGAAAAAGTATTCGTCAAGCGCGTAATGTATAAACCAGGTAACCGAGCGCAGCACAACAATTACATTGGCGGGCTGGTGCGATTTTAGACGGATGTAATAAATGTTCTCGCCAAATAAATTACTGTTAATGTTAAGGGTAAAGTTTTTATGCTGAAACAGCCTTTGCGAAAACGGGTGGTTGCTGCCCAGGTACGTTAAACTGTATTTGTTATTACCCGGCGAATAAATCTCTATGTCGTCAATGGTCTGGTCAAAAAACTCAAGTATCCAGTCATTTTTGGTAACGTAGTTGTGCCTTATTTTTACGCGGTACCAGTAAGTACCATTAAGGTTACTTGTTTTGGGCGTATATATGGCGTTGGGGACAAAATGCGACGCAAACGCAGGGGTCCTTACATCTTCAATAGTTAGCTTACCTGTTTTATCTTCAAAGCCTTCAATTTCATTAAACGAAAATATATGCTGGGTAATTGTATCATTTAAGGTAACCGGTTTTTGCGCATAACTATACAACGGCATGGTTAAAAAAAACACCATACCGGCAAATAGTAGCTTTGCTAAATTTTTGTAACAGTCCGAAATCATGTTAATGCGCTGCCGGGCAAAAAAACGAGCAGCCTCTATTGGTTTTTGCAGACTGCAATAATACTTATTTTAATATATATTATATAATCAACACGGTTTCGTATAAAGTTACTTTGTTTTTAAACCAAGCGCTTCAATATATCCTTTGTTTGGTGTACAGTTTTCAAACCTGCAGTTATTTAAAATCGCATAAATAGAGGCTTTCATTTGTTCCCTGTCTGCCGGTGTAGCTTTGCGGATATCTTCAAATGTAGCCCGGTTCTTCTCCGTGTAATCAATTACCTTATCGTAATTAGCCGGTGGATTATAAAACATAATTCCGGCAGTGCTTTCCATTTTTTTGTATGGCCAAAAATGCCAGCTGATATCATTTTTTTCTAAAAGTGTACGGAACTCCATTATCCACTTATCGTTGTTTTCGCCGGTTTCGCCGCAATAAATAGGCACATTATATTTATTCCTGAAATCTAAGTATTCCTGTATCACATCAACCGTTGTTGGTGTCCAGTACTTATGAAAAGTATATATTATTTTACTATCAAACGGCTTACCGAACATAGTCATATTGCTGTCCCATTGGGCACCGCCTAAAATCATAATATGGTTTTTGTCTACAGTTCGTATAGCCTGGGTTATGCGTTTATATAAAGGCTCTAAATATGGGTTTAGTTCGTTCTTGTCAAAATAATGTGCTATTGGTTCATTTAACAGGTCATAGCCTAATATTATTGGCTCATTCCTATAATGCGTAGCTATTCGTTTCCATATATTAATAGTGAGCTGCTGGCTTGCAGGGCTTTTAAATAAAAATGGATAGCCATACCCATCGTCAATATTATCGCCGGTTTGGCCGCCGGGTGCGCAATGCATATCAAGGATAATATATATTCCTTCTTTTTTGCACCAGCCAATTACTTTATCCAACAATTCAAACCCATGGTTAGGATTATTTTCTCCTAAATAATCTTCATCAGTAAACAGGCGATAATTAAACGGGATACGGATAGAGTTCATCCCCGTAGTTTTTAGATAGTGTATATCAGCTTCGGTAATATACGCGGCAGTGTATTTTTTCCAGAAGGCTTTTGTTTCTTCGGGTCCCATTATTTCCATAAAGGCTTCGTTGATCAACTTGGGCGAATTGATACCTTTAAACTTAAACATATAGCCTTCGGGTATCAGCCAGTTACCCAGGTTGGTGCCGCGCATTAAAAAACGATTTATTATCTGTGCCTATTATATTTCTCCCTTTTATCGTAATAAATTTAACGCCTTGTGCTTCCGAATAAAATTGGGTTGCTGTGAGCATTAACGTCGCAATGATTAACAAATATTTTTTCATGATCAGGTATGAATACATTAATATAGTTACGATTTTTCTTCTATTGCAGATTATATTTTTTCAGATCGTTCTTTACTTCCTGTGCGGCATCTTTATAAATAGCAATATGATGGGTACGCACCAGGTACGGAACCGCGTTGCCGCCGCCGGATGTTTGCACAGAAATTACGTGCGATGAGCGTGCCGGCATATGACAGTCAACGCAATTGTTTTTTATCATCCCGCCAATTTGCGGTGTTAATTTACATTCGTTATGTGTAGTAGTATTATGGCAGCTAATACACTTTTGCGAATAAATTGCCAAATTCAATTGCTTTTCGCTTTTGTGCACATTGTGGCAAGTAGCACAATCCATTTTGCTGTATATAAAGCATTTACTGCTTGATAACAATTGTGCCTGGTTACCATGTACATCCATTTTAGCAGAGTCGATAACCTGGTGGGTAAAAGTGATCTCTTTAAAGTCGGATAATCTATCGCTGGGTTTAAAGGTAAATATTGATTTGAGCATGTGGCCGGCATTGCCCGAATGGCAGGTAGCACACATATCCATTTTTTGCGACCGCGTTAATGATGCATAAGTCTTAATATATTTTGCCTCTTTAACCTCCGGGTAGATAGTATGAAAATTGACATGATCTGCTGCCGGGCCGTGGCAACGCTCGCAATCAATCCCCATAATTAACGAGCTTTTATCAAACAAAACCGGTTGGTCTAAACTGGCTGTAGCTGCGGGCAATGGTTTAATATATGATGCGTGGCATTCAAAACAACGCCTGCCAATTCCACGATTAAAATTAGCGTGGGTAGTATCAAACCCGGGGCTGTTTGTCCAGCTATGAAACTTTTTAAAATACGACATTGGTAGCTGGAACAATCCATCGCCTTTCCAGTACAAATAGCTTTCGGCCTTGGTATTGCCAAAGGTTATGTCAAATTTTTGCGCCTCAACCTCTTTCCCATTTTTATAACTTACCTGGTATAGGTCACCATTACGCTTTTCCATTACCACTTTTGAGCCTTTAAAATAAAACGTGTTGGAGCTTGTATGAAAATCGCCATACATGGTATTCTCGTCGGCCGGGCGTGTACTGGTAAAATGTGCCGTATGTATATAATTATCATACACATCTTTATGGCATTTTACGCAAGTTGCAGAGCCGGCAAATATCTCACCACGCGGATCGGGCTTAGCAGATGTTAAGCACTGTGAAAAGAAAATTATAACAAAAGGAATTGCTAAAACTAATGCTAAAAACAAATTCCTTTTACTTTTCATCAGGTTAATGATCTTTCAACAAAATAGCACTTTTATTTTACAATTAGCGTAGTAATTGAATGGGGTAAGCTTGTAGCAGCTGCCACTTTACCTTTTATCCATAAGCTATAAGGCAATTTCTCTTCGGTATCGTTCATCACCACTACAACCAGCTGATTATTGCTGTTCTTAAACGCAGTAGTTTGTAACTGATCGCGGTTTGATGAGCTGATGATGCGTTTAGCACCCGGCCTTATAAATTTAGAAAAATGCCCGATATAGTAATAAGAATTCATGTAAGTAAGCTCACCTGTTTTTGTATCAGCATGTATAGGTGCAAAACAAAAATTACCGGCATGATTAGGGCCACCATTTTCATCTAAAAGAATGTTCCAGTCTGTCCAGCCTACTACGCCGTTATTAAAATCGCTGATCATTGATTTTCCGTATAGCTCACCATACTTCCAGTCGTTAACCTGGCTGGGCTTGTAAGTATCTGCACAGCCTTCGGTAAACATTAGTTTTTTACCAGGGTACGCTTCATTTACGCGCTTTATATTATCAAAATCATCGCGTACATACCAGTGGAAACCTGTTCCCCAAATATACTTTGACGCTTCCGGATCATCTAATATGGTGCTTACGCGCTGGTATATTAAATCGCGGTTATGATCCCATATAAATAGTTTTTTATCACCAAGTCCGTCTTTATGTAAAGTTGGGCCTAAATAGTTTTTAATAAAGTCGCGCTCATCTTCGGCGGTGTAAATACACGATTCCCATTTTTGATTAGCCATCGGCTCGTTTTGTACCGAAAGGCCCCAGATTGGCATACCCAGTTTTTCATAAGTTTTGATAAACTTTACATAAACATTTGCCCAGGCTTGTGAATATTCAGGCTTAAGTTTACCGCCATGCAGCATATCGTTGTTGGTTTTCATCCATGCCGGCGGGCTCCATGGAGTTACGTAGAGGGTTAATTTACCACCTGCTGCTGCAATAGCTTCTTTAATAAGCGGGATACGGTATTTTTTATCGTGATCAACATTAAATGTTTTAAGCGCTACGTCATTATCGGCCATGTAAGTATAGCTTTCGCTCGAAAAATCGCTGCTTTGAATATGTGTACGCCCAAGTGTATAACCTATACCTGTTGTTTTATTATAATATGCATTGATAATTTCCTGTTGTTTTGCCTTAGGCAATTTATAATAGGTTTCTGCAGATGCATCTGTCAACGCGCCGCCAATGCCTAAAACAGACTGGAATGTTTTATCAGGATCAACAAAAATACAGGCCTCTACTTCAAGTGGCTGCTTATGCTCCTTAAAGGTAACCTCTTCTGTTTTTGATAATTTATAATTGGTGTTTTTGGCCGTAACATAAGCAGTTACCGTTTTAGCAGCTGCATTATATTGAGGATTTTTTTTAGACACCTGTGCTTCACTAATAGTAAAGCATGCTGCAAATAGTAATGTAAACGCTGTAATTTTCACGTATTATATTGATTTTTAAAATTTAGGCCTGTAATTGTTTATAAAGTTGCTTTCCCTGTTAATCTGATATCCCTTGATGAACTTCCGATAACAAAATCAAAAACACCGGGGTCCATTACCCATTTTTGTTTGTTATCATTAAAGTATTGGAAGGCATCTTCATTCAATGTTAATTTTACCTGCTTTTCTTCGCCGGCTTTTAAAAACACTTTCTCAAATCCTTTCAGTTCTTTTTCAGGGCGAGGCAAATTCAGCTTTTCCTGCTTAACATATAATTGTGCTACCTCTGCACCATCCACGCTTCCGGTATTTTTAATGGTAAAGCTTACTGTAGCTTTTTTACCAGCAGCATTAACATGTAAATTGCTGTATTTAAAATTGGTGTATGATAGCCCGCGTCCAAATTCAAATTGTGGCGCAACCTTATAAGTATCATAATAGCGGTACCCTACATAAATATCATCAGTATAATTAACTGTGGTTTTGTTGCCCGGGTATTCGCCTAATTTATGAGCAGGCTCGTCTTCCAGCTTTTTAGGGAACGACATAGGCAACTTACCTGATGGGTTTACCTGCCCGAAAATGATTTTAGCGATTGCATTTCCGCCTTCCATACCGGGGTACCATGCTTGCAAGATTGCCGGTGTTTCGCCAACCCATTTGGTCATGTCAATTGCGCCGCCGCCCATTAAAACCACAATAGTTTTGGGGTTAGCCTTTATAACTGCTTTAATAAGCTCATCCTGACCAAAAGGCATAAACATATCGGGTTTGTCGGTATCCTCCGCATCGTAAGCATTATCCTTCCATACATTATAATTGTATCCATGGGTCCATCCGCCAACAACAATTGCAACATCTGCCTTACTTGCAGCTTCAGTAGCTTGCTGAATCATAGCTTCATCGGCAACCGCCCCACGTTCAATTTTATAGCCTTGTGCATACGTTACTTTAATATTTTGGCCTGCAAGCTTTTTAATACCCTCCAATGCTGTTACCTCATACAAGGCTTTTACCTGCGAACTACCGCCACCCATTGATTGCTCACGATTGGCATTATAGCCAATAACCGCAATTGATTTTACAGCCGGGGTTAACGGCAATGTTTTATTTTCGTTCTTTAACAACACCACACCTTCTTCGGCAATTTTCAGAGCTGTTTGCTGGTGAGCTTTAGTGTTGTATTCTCCCGCTTTTCTTTTCCCGCCAATCATGTCGGTTTTAAACATTACGTATAAGATACGGCGTACTTTTTCATCAATAATGTATTCAGGTATTTTATGTGTTTTTACCAATTTTACTACGGTATCGCCCATAAAATATTTACTGTAATCTGGTTTCGGGCCTAAAGAAAGGTCCGTTCCCATTTCAACGTCTGTTCCGTTCCAAAGCGCCTGGTCGGTACTATGTACCGCACCCCAATCGCTTATCACTGCGCCTTTGAAGCCCCATTCCTTTTTTAGCACCTGGTTAATCAGGAAGTTATTTTGCGTAGCCCACTGACCGCGAAACTTATTATATGAACCCATTAATGTATTTACACCGCCTATTTGCACAGCAGCCTTAAAGCCCGGAAGATAGATTTCGCGCAGCGCCCTGTCGCTCATCTGCACATCAATGCTGCTACGCAGTGTTTCCTCGTTGTTACCCATAAAGTGCTTTACGCAGGCAGATACACCCTGGTCCTGCACACCTTTGATGTAGCCTACTGCCATTTTTGATATCAGGTACGGGTCCTCGCTTTCATACTCGAAATTACGCCCATTCAAAGCAGTACGAATAATATTAATACCCGGGCCAAGTATTACATCTTTACCGCGGTAATTAGCCTCGCTGCCCAATACCGAGCCAAACGCGTAGCCTAATTGCGGGTTCCATGTAGCGGCAAGGCAAACACCGGTAGGCAGGTAGGTGCCGGCATCTTTTGCATTTTTTTGTTCTTCATAAGTACGGCCATGTTCTACACGCACACCATGCGGGCCATCGGACATTACAAATTCGGGAATACCTAAACGGGGAACACCGGCTGATGTAAATGATGAATTACCATGTATCATGTCAACCTTTTCCTGCAAGGTCATTTGTTTGATCAGTTTTTCTGACCGGGCCGCTATCTCCGCATCGGTATATTTAGTTTGCGCATTAACAGTTTTGTAGCCCGTTAATAACGCCGGTATTAAAAGTAAAGCGAATTTGTATTTATTCATTTTGGTGACAGGGTTCGATAATTATATTACCATTTATAAGTTGCAACCGATCCATTTGCCAATGAAGTGGTTACTATTTTTGAATTAAATTTTATGTTAAAGCTTTGCGTGCTGCCACTGCTGTTAAGTACAATAAGCACTTTTGAACCATCTGTATTTTTGAAAGCCACATTTGGTAAAGCAGTTGACGCGTCAGACGCTATCCTTACCGCACCCGGCCTTACAAATTTTGAAGCGTGCGCAATTATATAATAAGATACATTACGCGAGAAAGATGATGAGTTTACAGTGATTGCTCCCTGGCAGGTAGTACATCCGCCGGTAGTATGCGGGCCGAAGCTTGGGTCAGAGGCCAGATTCCATTCAATTACATTCCTGCTCCAGTTACGTGTGGCGCCAACAATTAAGTTAGTTACGTGCCAATTTAAATCGCCACTGAAAGAGCCGGTTGAAAATGTTGCCTGCTCGGTAAAGTACACATTTTTAGAAGGATAGGCATTATGCACGGTTGAAAGTGCCGAAATATCGCCCGCATAGAGGTGAAATGCCGAACCATCAACATAAGGATTGGCACCGGCATCACCTAATACTTGTGTAGCATATTCCGGGTGATCACAATTATGATCATAAGCCAATATTTTGGTTTTTATACCGGCAGTAGCAAAAGCAGGCCCCAGGTTATTTTTTATAAAATTAGCTTCCTCGTTTGATTGCATTAACATTGCAGGTGTGTTGTAAGCGTTCAGAGGCTCGTTTTGTGGCGTTACAGCATCAATGGTAATACCTTGCGCAGCCATTGCCTGTATATATTTTACAAAATATTGCGCATAAGTTGCGTAGTAAGCTGTATTTAAGCTCCCGCCTTCAAACCCACCATTGCCAATGGTGCTGGTTTTCATCCAAACGGGCGCTGTCCACGGGCAGGCTAAAATTTTTATTTTTGGATTGATAGCGATGATTTGTTTTAATATCGGTACCAAATCGGTTAAGTCGGGATTAATGTTAAAATTCTGAAGGTTTACATCTGTCGAGCTTCCAAGAAGATCATCATAAGTAAATGTGCTGGCACTCATATCTGATGCGCCAATGGTTATGCGGATATAGCTGATGCCAATACTGGTGCTATCTGTTGAAAAAAGCTCATTCAATAATGATGCTTTACCTACCGGCAATGCGTTAATTACCTGCGCGCTTCCATCTGTTAATGCAAAGCCAAATCCGTCTATACTTTGATAAGTAGTTGTAGTATCAACATTTATTGTAGTATTTGTATTCGTTGCTGTACTAAACAACAAAGCAGTATTTTGCTTTGCCAGTAATTGTGTTTGTTCTGCTGTGGTTACCCACATAGATACATCTGTTTTAACCGGGGTTGTTACGGTTGTTCCTCCGTTATTGCCACCATTACCTCCGGTAGTTGTGTTACCCGAACTGTCTTTTTTACCACATGCGGATATAGCGACTATAGTAAAAGCGGATAATATAATATATAAGGCAATTTTATTCTGGATCTTCATAACTTTCATTTAGTAATTACATGCCCGGAAAGCACGATAGTTAATAATATAATTTAAGTGATAATAATTAGGGTCATCAATAAGTTGTAACAACCTTTGAGTTTAATTATTGAGGGATCATATTATAAAATCGCACATAATCAACCTGCATTGTAACCGGGAAGATGCTGTCATCCACTCCCTTGGTTCCACCCCAGCTACCTCCAATAGCTATATTCATTAATAAATGGAATTTTTGGTCATACGGCCATAAAGCTGTACCGCCGCCTGTATTTACATAAGTGAAAACTAAAATATTATCATAGTATCCTCTTACTGCATATGGCGTCCAGTCCTCACGATATAAATGATAAGCCGTTGATGCCGTTGGTATATTCATGGTGCTTGTTTTGGCATTACCGGCAAAATAGGTTTGGTTATGGGCGCTAAAGTGTACGTTATTGGGGTCAAACCCTACCATTTCCATAATATCAACCTCTCCGGATGCAGGCCAGGCACCATAAGCATATAAATCTGGTAATGACCATATTGCAGGCCATGTACCGGTACCTGCGGGTAACTGGGCCTTAACTTCTATACGCCCGTAAAGTAAACTACCCGCTCCTTTTGATACCATTCTTGCAGAGGAATAGTTCATTCCTCCAATATTTTCTTTGCGTGCTGTTATGGTTAATATTCCATTAGCTACGCTAACATTGCTTGCTGCTTTAGTGTAATATTCTAACTCGCTGTTTCCCCAGCCACCACCGCCCAAATCATACGTCCATTTACTGGTATCAGGTGTACCGGTGTAATCAAATTCATCGGACCATGTTGGTGTTGAAGCGAAGCTCCAATTTTTATCTACAGGAGGGGTAGCAGTTATAAATGTTGCCCCGGCCGCCGTTTCGCCTTTTTTTGAACAAGAAACAATAGTAATACTGCATAACAAAATCACCAACACATTCACCCTGTTTTTCATAGTATTTTAGTTATAAAAAAGCTGCCGGTAATACCGGCAGCTTTTTGAAGTGGTTATTATTTATTGATAACCAGGATTTTGTTTAATTTTTGTATTAGTAAGCTCGTTTATTGGAATAGGTAATATTTCATTTGTTCCGGCTTTGAAGTTTTTAAATGCAAGTGCAGTAGCCGCTTGTCCCCATCTTACAAGGTCAAACCAGCGGTGGCCTTCTAATGCCAATTCAAAACGACGCTCAGTGTATACATTTGCTAAAGTTGCAGGTACCGGCGCTAAACCAACCCTTGCACGTACAGCAGTTAACAATGCTAATGCGCGGGCAGCATTACTACCTGCCTGCAATAACGCTTCTGCTTCCATAAGGTAAGTATCTGCCAAGCGTATCTCGATGTAATCATTTGGATAGTTTAGCTCAACTGTAGCAGTTGCAGATTTGAATTTAGTTAACGGCGCATATTTTAAAGAGAAATAATGTGTGTCCTGGTAGCTTGGAGTATAAGTTTTACCCTCAAGTTTAGAAAGACTATCTAAATTTAAAACAGTGTAACCATAACGCGGATCGCTCGCGGCTTTCATAGCATCATGCAATTGATTAGTTATAGGGTTAAAGCCCCAACCACCGGCATAAGTAGCATCAGAAAAATCACGCGGGCCAGTCATTTGCACATATACATTTGACTTGAATGAATCCCAGTTATTCCAGCTATAGTTTTGAGTAGAAGTGTGAGGAATCTCAAATATTGCTTCGCTATGGAATTTGTTATTCGGATCAAAAATTGAACCGAAGTTTGCCAATAAATGGTAGTTATAAGTAGCGGTTGTTCCACCAGGTGTTGTACCATTTACTATTGCAAGCTGGGTAGCAGCCTGCGCCCATTTTTGCTCATATAAATAAACCTTTCCTAACAATGCTATAGCAGCACCTCCGGTTACACGGCCATTCTCTGCGGCTACAACTGTAGCAGGAAGATCAGCTATTGCTGTAGTTAAGTCAGCTTCGATCTGTGCATAAACTGCCGTAGGTGCAACCTGTGGCTGGTTGTAAATAGTTGTCGGATCAAGAGGTGCGGTAATTAGCGGAATGTTTTTAAACAATCTTACCAAATCAAAGTAATAGTGCGCACGTAAAAATAATGCTTCACCAGTGTACCTTTTGGCTGTTGCAGGATCCAGTCCCGGTACGCTTCCCAATTTTGATAAAATAGTGTTGGTACGGCTTACCCCTAAAAAGTTAATTGTCCAAAACGCGGCTTGTGGGCCTTGAGCCGAATTAAGAGTGTAACTGTTCCAAACCTGCCAATCGTTAGTATCGGTAGAGTTAGAACCGCCGGCAAATGCATCGTCAGAAGCAGAGTTAAGCGGGCCCAGTGTACTTGAGTACGTTTGGTCAGTACCGCCTGTTTCAGTAACTAATGGATCATAAGCAGCTACCAATCCTGAAAATGCCTGGTCTGGTGTTTGATAATAATTTTGTTCCAAAAACTCGCCCTTGGGAGTTGTTTGAAGGAACGATTTCTTACAGGAAACGAGCACGCCCGCACCCAGCAAAAATACCGCTGTGTACTTTAAATAGTGTTTTTTCATAATTTAATGCTTTAATAATTCTTCTCGATTATATATTATAATGTAATATCTAAACCAACCATTAGCGTACGAGCCTGAGGATATATGCCTTTTTCTACAGCATTTGATGATTCAGGATCATAACCGGTATATTTTGTAAACGTTGCCAGGTTGTTAGCGCTTACATATACACGTACCCTATCCATATCCCATTTGTTCATCATGTTTTTAGGTAACGTATAACCTAATTGCAATGTTTTTATACGCATATACGCACCACTTTGCAGATAGAAGTTTGACGGCTGGTTAAAGTTACCGTTCGGATCTTTATCTGTAAGCCTTGGATAGCTTGTATTGGTATTTGTAGGTGTCCATGCATTTATTGCAGCAATAGGATAGTTAGATCCGCCAACGTCTAAACGACGATAGTTTTGATACAACTGATTACCCCAAACACCTTGTCCAAATACACTGATGTCAAATTGTTTATAATTAGCGTGTATATTAAATCCATACGTCCAGTTTGGAGTTGGGTTGCCTAAGAACACACGATCTTTTTGTCCTATCGGCCCTACACCTGTTGTACTTAGGAATTTGAAATCACCCGGTTTTGCATTAGGCTGATATAAATTACCATTAGCATCTTTATAAGCATTGATTTCAGCCTGTGACTGGAATATGCCAAGTGTTTGGAAACCATAGAATTCGTTTTGAGGTTCTCCAACCTGGTTACGCTGTATGGTTAAAGCTGTTGCCTGGAATGAACCAAAATTTGTAAACGGCAGGATACCTAAGCTGTTAACCACATTATGATTGTAAGCAATATTACCGTTAACACTAAAGCTAAAATCTTTGTTAACGCTCTTTTTATAACCTAATTCCAATTCCACACCTTTGTTTTCTTCACCGGCAGCATTTGCCCATGGTGCAGCTGACAAGCCAGCATAAGCCGGAAGAGGCTGTTGTTCAAGTATGTCATTGGTTTTCTTATCATACAAATCAAATGATACGGTAAAATCATGAGCTACAATAGCGTCGAAACCAATATCAGCTGATTGTGTTCTTTCCCAGTGTAAATTCGGATTAGCCAAAGTATTAGGGCCGTTACCTGTAACCAAACCATTGCCGAATACATAGCTACCACCACCAGAACCACTTACAACCGGGGTATATTGAAATTCAGTTAACGCAAGCTCGTTACCTAAAATACCGTATGATCCGCGAACTTTCAAATAGTCAACAAAACCATTTTTAGGGAAGAAGCTTTCTTTACTTGCAACCCAGCCAAGTTCTGCAGAAGGGAATGTACCGTAAACTTTATCCGGTCCAAATTTTGATGATCCGTCACGACGAACAATACCTGTAAACAAGAATCTTTCATCATAATCATAAGTTACACGGGCAAACATTGATGCACGATGTAATGGCTGGCTATCATAAGCATTACCTTGTTTTTGTGCCTGTGGTAAAGTGTAGTTAAATGAAGCTGTAGCAGCTGTAAGGGCAGGTTCGCCAATGTAAAGCACATTGTCACCACGGCCGTTTTCTTCTTCGGCTGTTACACCAATGATAGCTGCAAAATTATGTTTACCGATAGAGCGGCTGTAAGATAAAGTATTATCCCAGTTCCATTCCAGGTTTTGTTCACTGTCACGGTATTGTGAAGTGTTTGACTGGTTACTTTTGATTGCAGTAGCATAATATAACGGGTTAAATCTTTCCTGTCCGTAGAATGCTTGTTTAGCGGCTACTTCAGTTTTAAACTTTAATCCCTTAATTGGTTCTACTTGTGCATATACATCACCTACCAGGTTATGTGACCAGTTATAATTTCCTGCCTGTAAAGCTTCATCTATAAACGGATTTACAATTTCATTTCCAACATAAGGAGATAAAGCATAAGGAATACCCGCAGAGTTTCTAAATAACAATGATGCAAACTGAGTATAAAGAGCTGAATTAGGATACGAGCTAATGTTTGTAGCTAAAATCGGTGTGATAGGATCAAGGTTTGCCGCATCACCCAACGGACCACCAAATTCAGTATTTAAACCATAAGTTGTGGTACTCCTGATATAAGCATATGAAAAGTTCTCACCGAACGTAAGCCATTTTTTTGGCGTATAAGTACTATTGAATTTAATGTTTACTCTTTTGTAATCAGAAGCGTCAGGATCAACAATACCGTGCTGATCTAAATAACCTAATGAGCTGTAGTAAGAAGATGTTTCACTTGCACCGCTTATAGCTAAGCTATGGCTTTGTATAGGAGCTGCATTAAAGATCGCATCCTGCCAGTTAGTTCCGGTACCATATTGAGCCGGGTTGCTAAAAGGCGCAGCGCCACCGTCGTTAGTAACGGCCTCATTTCTTAATGTAGCATATTGTGATGCATTCGCAAGCTGTATCTTTTTGGTCACATCCTGGGTACCATAGTAGCCATTGTAGGTAACTTTAGTTTTACCCATTTTACCTTTTTTGGTAGTGATCAAAATTACACCGTTAGATGCACGTGAACCGTAAATAGCCGCAGAAGCATCTTTCAATACGTTAACAGATTCTACGTCATTAGGGTTTACGAGGTCATATCCGCCGTTATCCCAAACAACACCATCAATTACATATAACGGGCTGTTGTTATTCAACGAGTTTGAACCACGTATAGCTACCGAAGGCTGTGAGCCCGGTGCACCAGAGCTTTGAGCAACGTATACACCAGCCGCGCGGCCTTGTAACGCGTCGTCAATACGCGTAATTTGCTGGTCTTGCATAT
>Ga0207153_1089_pt1 | contig 19349 bp, 18 predicted proteins | sample Alteio_BWMinHeat_27_FD_153580 | JGI IMG/M metagenome (GOLD analysis project Ga0207153, IMG submission 153580) | Enriched cells from forest soil in Barre Woods Harvard Forest LTER site, Petersham, Massachusetts, United States -... | ecosystem: Environmental > Terrestrial > Soil > Temperate forest >...
AAGCACGCTCTCCGCAAAACCGACATTGGCGCCTTCATCGTTGTTTCTGGGCCGGGTTCGTTCACGGGCCTGCGCGTCGGCCTCGCAGCAATCAAGGCGTTAGCCGAGATTCTGCAGAAGCCCATCGTTCCTGTGTCCCTGCTGGAGCTTGTAGCAACCGCCGCTCGCGTCCAAGGCAACGTCGTCGCAGCACTCGATGGCGGTCGCCGTGAAGTCTTCTTCGGAGCGTACGAAATCGCGGGCGAATCGGTCCAGGTTCTCCGGGAGGAACTGCTGTCGCAGCCGGAGTTCTTGCTCTCTGCGAAAGAATCAACAGTCGTCACCCCCGACTCAGCCTTAGCGGATGCGGCGCGGACCGCAAGTCTCCCCGTGCTCGCCGTCGATCCCCCCAACTCTGAAATGATCGCCCGCTTCGGATGGAAAAAGCTGCAGGCCGGCAGAACCGTCCCTCCCGAGCAGTTGGAAGCCAACTACATGCGCCGCTCGGACGCCGAGATGTTTGTGAAACAAAGCTCCTAGCTGCTAGCTTCTAGCTGAAACTACCCCCGATTCGAAATTCCCATGCACATCCGCCCTGCAACCATCGCCGACATTCCTTCCATCCTGGCCCTGGAGCAGCAGTCCGCGACCGCGGGGCATTGGACCGAAGAGCAATATCGCCAGGCATTCCGTCAGGAAGGTGGGGGAAGGCTCGTACTGATGGCCGAAGATTTCACCCCGAGCGCGTCCGCCCAACAGACTAGGAACCGCGCATGTACCAGCATCTCAGGTTTCCTGGTAGCTCAGCATCTCGCCCCCGAATGGGAGTTGGAAAACATAGTCGTCGCCCCTACAGCCCGCCGGAAAGGCCTCGGGGAGCGCCTTTTGGACGCCATGCTAGCCGCGGCCCGCAGAACAAACAGCACCACCGTGTTTCTCGAGGTCCACGAATCCAACGCTGCAGCCCGAAGCCTCTATGAAAACGCAGGTTTCGAGCAGACAGGCCGCCGCAAGTCCTACTACACAAATCCCCCGGAAGACGCCATTCTCTACCGCCTGACTCTCGGCTAGGCCTGTTTCTCACACTGAGACTGCACCACTTTTTTGGGTAATAATATACTTGACTCAGGAAGCCTATTCTGATACGGTTGAGTCATGGAACGCGAACCGAAAACCCTCCAAGAAGCAATTGTCCACTTCGCCGATCCTGACCGCTGCTTCAAGTTCCTTATGGCACGCCGCTTCGCTGAGGGAGCCTACTGCCCGCAGTGTGGCGCGAAGGACGTTCGCTTCATCGCCACTCGCCGCCTATGGGAGTGCAAGACCAAACATCCCAAGCGGCAATTCTCCATCAAAGTCGGAACGATCTTTGAGGACTCGCCAATCGCGCTCGACAAGTGGCTCACCGCCGTCTGGATGATTGCGAATTGCAAGAACGGTGTGAGCAGTTACGAGATTCACCGCGCTCTGGGTGTGACCCAGAAATCCGCGTGGTTCATGCTCCATCGCGTTCGGCTGGCCTTGCGTATGGGCACGTTCGACAAGCTGGGCGGCGATCCTGATAGCGGAGTCGAAGCAGATGAGTCCTACATCGGCGGGCGTGTGAGCAATATGCACTCGCGCAAGCGGAATCAACTCATGCGTGAGGCTGGCGATCCAAACGCAACCAAGACTATCGTGATGGGATTGCTGGACCGTTCACAGCGCAAGATTCGCGCCACTATAGTGCCGAATACTTCCCGCATGACGCTACAGAATCAGGTGCTCAAGAACGTGCGCTACGGCACTCACCTGTTCACCGATCAGGCTCCGGCCTACAAGGCGCTGAACGACAAATACGTGCATGAGTTCGTGAACCACATGGAGAAGTACGTTGACGGACAGGTTCACACCAACGGACTGGAAAACTTCTGGAGCCTCTTCAAGCGGCATCTCTCCGGCACCTACGTGGCCGTAGAGCCGTTTCACATGCAGGCATATCTGGACGAACAGGTATTCCGTTATAACAATCGCGGGAGCAAAGCAAAGCCGATGAACGATGCAGACCGCTTTGATCTGGTGTTGCGAAATTTAGTTGGGAAGCGTATTACCTACAAAGAGCTTACCGGGAAGGAGGGAGAAACGGAAACGTTCTAATCTGTATCGCGGTAAGCGTGGCCGCGCACGGCGCGTTTCTTCGGCGTTCGTTTCTCGGCATCTAGTTCCGCCTTGATCTTCGCGTGCGGAACTGTCAAAAGTCGGTCCAGTAGTCGCGTAAAGTTCCCAAATTCCCCAGTGTCATTCTTGGAGGAAGGCGTCTGGCGAGTTGGCTTTTGCGGCACGACACTAGGAGTGTGCAATGTCGTGCGTCAAAAGTCAACCCTGTCATTCGCGCGGAGGCAATCCTGTGTTACCCATTTCGCTGCCCTATATTTACCAATTGGCGGCCGCTTTGAAACCGTTGAGCGGGCTTACCTACAACACCGCTATCAAAGACTCCATGTGGATGCTGTTCAATGCTGAGAGTGAATTGGAAGCATTTCTTTATGGCAGCGTCTATAGCAAAACCTTGAAAGCAACCGCTTCTCCAGGCCAAGTTCTTCTTCAAGCGATAAAGAAATTGACGACCGATGCCAACAAAGATCGCCTTTTGGACTTCATGGATACCTATAGCGTCACGAATGCTCTAGTAGCTTTTGAGACGGTCCTCACTGCGGAAATGAATGTATGCCCTGCATACTTCATAACCAAGCAGCGCGGCTATGATGTCTCCGACCTCATCACTCAAGCGGAAGTTTTATTTCCTGCCGAACTGATTGCGAAAGTTCCAGAAGCGATACCAGATATTCAGCAAGCTGGAAAATGTATCGCCTTTGAAATACCAACCGCAGCGGGTTTTCATCTTATGCGGGCATTGGAATTGGTGTTACGGCTCTATTTTGATGCCGTATGTAAGGGAGAACCACGACCCAATACGAACAACATGGGCGATTATCTCGCTACCATGACTCAAAAGGGACTAGGCGATCCGAAGGCAATTGCCGTCTTGAAACAGATCAAGGATCTACACAGAAATGAGTTCATACACCCTGAAACTACGTTGAGTCTCGATGAAGCAATCGGCCTTCTGGGTATTGCCCAGAGCGCAATTGTCTACATGCTAGCGGTGATTCCGGAGAAGCAACTAAAACTGACGGCGGGAACCGTTGTCCCATAAAAAACAAAGAAGGTAATAGTTACCACGCGCGCGCGGAGGGATTATGGCCTTCCAATCTAAATCCAGCGAGAAGTCCCATCAGCAAAAGCACAAGCGCGTGGTGCACGGAGGCCATGCGGTAGTTCCATAGCAGGCGACGCCTAAAAGAACTATAATTTTGAATGGTCACACCATACAGGATTTGCTTTTCGCGATTCGCGCGAACCTGGATTAAACCGGGGAATCCAGTTGCCTCTCCCACGTCGATCACGTCAATGCGATCCGTTGGCAGAGCGTCACAAATATCTACGAACATGACATTCCCATGGGGCTCGAAGTGCATCTTCATTTTCTGCTCTATGGCCAGAGCACACGACCCTTCGGGTGATCCTCCCGAGGGACTCCGTGGAACGTCACGATGATCCGGCGCTTCGGCCAACCCCGAACCTTGATGGCGACTAGTAAGCATGGGTGACCTCCAACGGGAATATCGTAGATGGCGTTTTCGGAATTGGCCGCACGATTTTCAAAGACAATTCTTGGGGAAGGAAAAGCGCGTTTGAGTTGTTCGACAACCAAAACCTCGTCGAAATGAAAGGTCGCCACATGGTATTTCAGGGTACTTTTCAGAAGGAGAACTTCTCGCCCCTTCCAATCCCTAACCGCGAAAGCGATCTCTTTTCTACGTATCGGCAGCGGGGCAATTGTACTACCGATTGTCAAGTACCCCGCTGGTTAACGCAACTGCTAGGTTAATAGACGTGGGTTACGGAGGGGAAGGTTGCAACATTGAACGGTTGGAATTGGTTCCCCAATGGGAATGTTACCCTGTCACGGCGATCCCAGTGTGTACGTCCTTGCACACTGAGTCAACTATATTATTACCCTTTTTTGGCATTGAACCCACTTTTGCCCTGTGCTAGCCTCAGCTCATATCCCGGTTGGAGGTCTGCTGGATGCTGACTTCGAGAGACCAACTTCTGACCAATCATGAGGAATTCCGCAGATTGGCTCAGGAGCACACGCAGTATTCGAAACGCCTCGATTCACTCACCCAAAAACGTTACCTCAGCGAAGACGAGAAGCTCGAAGAGGTCCGTCTGAAAAAGCTGAAACTCCGCCTCAAAGACCAGATGGAGTCCATCGAGCGCGAGTACCGGCAGCAGTACGGCGTCAACGTAGCGTAAGATTCTGGCCAACTTCCAAGCGGCTTCGCCGCTCAGGGAGGAACTCATCTACCATCCAGGCACGACGAAGCGCCTTTTTTTATTGATACTTACCATTTTCCCTTCCCAATCTTCTATGCGTTTTTCTGAGCTTAGCCGTGTTCAACGCGCGCCTTTATATCATCGTACGCATCCCCGATCAGGCTGCTTAGCGCTGCGGCGTTTGTGGCCGTTCCCGGTCGCAGCTTCACATGGCGCATGAATTTGCCGGTGCCTTGCAGCAAGCGCGCCGGATCCCGCAGCGCTGCGCCGTGAAAGAAACCCACATTTACGTGCGACGTGAACACATTGACGTAGCCGAAGGGCGCATCTCCCAAACATGCCACCGGACAGCCGTCGTGCAAAAGTTCCCGGACTTCGTCCCCGCATTTTCGCATCACCTCAAACCACCGATGCGCGATGGTTCCCAATTCACCAGCATGCTCTTTCATCCACCCGTCGATAGCGGGATCGCGCTCGACCGCGCCGTTGAATCGCAGAAATTCCGTTTTCATCGTCGCTCCACTTTCTGCTTCCGAGATCCGTGGTTGCGTATCACCGTTACCATCTCCCCCGCAAAATCGCTCGTCTGGAACAGCCGGTCTTGTCGAAGGGAGTATCGCTTCCGGCTAACGCCGTAGTCTTTTATAACCCAGAGCGTTTATAACCGCCTTTTAGTCCGACTGGAAGCTATCATTCGAGCCACAGAGTCGGCCCCGCGAAACCTACGGACCACCCCAAATCGTCCCGAGCCCGGTCAGCCTGCTCTATAATTGAAAGCTCTCATGGTGCGTGACGGATACTTCTACGCGGTGCCGCTGATCGCAGCCGCTGTGCTCCTCGGCTGGCTCACTCAGCCTGCCTGGGCTGTCATCCCCTGCCTCCTGGCATTTTTCTTTCTCTGGTTCTTTCGCGATCCCGAGCGTGCCATCCCGCAAGAGGCCGGCGCGGTGGTCTCGCCCGGCGACGGCAAAGTCACCGACGTCTCCCCCTTGACCGTAGGAAACCAGAAGCTAACCCGCCTGAGCATTTTCCTCAGCGTGTTTAACGTGCACGTCAACCGCTCGCCAATCGCCGGCGTGATCCGCGACGTCCGCTACCAGCGCGGCCAGTATCTGAACGCGATGAATAAGACGTCCGCCGAATTGAACGAGCAGAACATCGTTACCGTAGAAAGTGACGGCGACGGCCAGAAAGTCGTCTTCAAGCAGATCGCGGGCCTGCTGGCGCGGCGCATCGTGTTCCACCCCAAGGTTGGGGATCGCCTGGAGCGAGGCCAGCGCGTGGGCCTGATCAAGTTCGGATCGCGCGTCGACGTCCTCCTCGATGCCTCAGCCCACGTCAACGTGAAAGTCGGCGACCACGTGAAAGGCGGCTCCAGCGTGCTTGCCCATCTGCAGCCCCAGGGCGCGCTGGCGGCCGCCGGAAGCGCTCCGGCCACCGAGAGGGCGCTCTGATGGATCAAGCCAAGGCGGATCAAGGGAATCTGGATCGGGCCAATCTGGTTCAAGCCAAGACGGATCTACCTGCGATGCATCAACCTCCCCGCAAACCCCGGCGCCGTCTCAGCAAGGCGATGTACATTCTCCCGTCGCTGTTCACCACCGCGAACATGGCCCTGGGTTTCTACGCGATGCTCGAGGTCCTGCACGCCACCCTCGCCGACTATGGGCACCTCGACAATGCGGCCAAGGCGATCGGTTTCGCCGTGCTGTTCGATGGCCTCGACGGCCGCATCGCTCGCATGACCGGAACCAGCAGCGATTTCGGCAAGGAACTGGACTCTCTGGCCGACGCGATCACCTTCGGCGTCGCCCCCGCCATGCTGGCGTGGAAGTGGGGATTCTTCCTGATGCCTCCAGTGCTGCTAACCGACTGGCACAACACCTGGCACGTCAAGCTCACTCAGCTGGGAGCGATTGCCAGCTTTCTTTTCCTGGTCGCCGGAGCCAGCCGTCTGGCGCGGTTCAACATTACCAGCAACCCTGAGCCCTCGAATCCCGGCCGTCCGGGGAAGAAGTATTTTGTCGGCATGCCAATTCCAGCCGGCGCGGGCGTGATTGCCGCCGTGGTGCACTTCGCCGCCGGCGATCCTCTCGAGTCCTGGTACACCGCTTTGACTTGGTTCGCGATGGTGATGACCGTCGGCTACCTCATGGTGAGCACCTGGCGCTTTTACAGCTTTAAAGACATCGATTTCCGTTCGCGTCATCCCTTCCGCCTGATTCTTTTTCTGGGCATCCTGATCGCCTCGATCTGGTTCTTTTCGCGCCAGATGCTTTTCTTCATCGCGCTGCTCTACATGGTCTCCGGCGTTTTCTGGCGTTTGCAATGGATGTTCCGCCGCCGCCCTGATCCTCCGCCTCCGCCCTACAAGGAGGCGTCGCAGACCTCATGAACGACTCCGTCAAGGCCCCGCCTGCGTCCCATCCCGTCGCCCCCCGCGGAAATCTTTACCGCGCCGCGATCGTGGGCGCCGCTTCCCTCAAAGGCAAGGAAATCGCCGAGATGCTGAACGAGCGCAACTTCCCGGCCGCCGATATTCGCCTGCTCGACGACGACGAGTCCCTCGGCCAACTTGAGGCCATGGGCGACGAGATCAGTTTCATCCAGAGAGTGCGCGCCGAGCAGTTCGAGCACGTGGACTTCACTTTTTTCGCCTCGGATGAAGAGAGCACGCGCAAAAACTGGAAAGATGCTCGCGACGCCGGCAGTGCCATCATCGATCTTTCTTCCTCGCTGGAAAACGAAGCCGGAGCCAGCGTGCGGTCGGTGTGGGTCGAGCGGGAACGCGGACAAATCCCCGCCCCCGAACTGCAGCCCGGACCCTGCGTCACCGCGCATCCGGTCGCGGTGATTCTGGCTTTGCTGCTCCTGCGGGCCACAAAGACGAGTGCGATCCGCCGTGCCGTGGCCACGGTTTTCGAACCTGCCTCGGAGCACGGCCAACGCGGCATGGACGAATTACACCAGCAAACCGTCAACCTGCTTTCGTTCCAGCCTCTACCCAAAGACGTCTACGACGCGCAGGTCGCTTTCAATATGCTGGCGCGCTATGGCCAGAAGTCGCAGCCCGCGCTCGATTCGGTGGAGGCTCGCATTTCCCGCCACTATCAGAAGATTGCCGGCGACGCTGCTCCGCGGCCTTCGCTCGCGCTTCTCCAGGCTCCCATTTTCCACGGTTATGCTCTGGCGCTCTTCCTGGAAATGGAGAGCTCTCCGGACGTGCAGGCTTTGTCCCAAGCTATGGCCGGCGATCATGTGGCGATTCCCGGAGCGGAGGAAGATCCTCCCAGTAACGTCAGCGCCGCCGGACAGGCCGACATCCAGCTCGCGCTCAAAATCGATCCTGCACAGCCCAACGGCGTCTGGTTGTGGGCGGCCGCGGACAATCTCCGCATCTCCGCCCTGACCGCCGTGGAATGCGCCGAGAGTATGACCGCCACCCGCCCCACCGGGAAGATTCAATGAAAACGCCCGCGGCCAGCCTGTCAGCCCCGATCCTGCTCGCGCTTGTTCTGCTGGAGGGCGGATTAGGCTGCGGCTACCACACCGCCGGTCACGCCGTTCAGCTTCCCGAAAACCTCAAGACCATCGCCGTTCCGGTCTTCAAGAACGAGACCCTCACCTACCGGATCGAGCAGATGCTGACGGCCTCGGTGGTGCGTGAATTTACTACCCGAACCCACTACCGTATCCTCAACGATCCCACCGAAGACGCGGACGCCACTTTGCGCGGCACCGTGCTTTCCACCGTGTCTTCTCCGCTCACCTATAACACCTCAACCGGGCAGGCAGCCAGCGTACTGATCGTGGTCAGCATGAAGGTGACGCTGACCGATCGCAATGGTAAGGTTCTCTACCAGAATCCGGCGTACCTGTTCCGCGAGCAATATGAAGTGTCGCAAGATCTGACCAGTTTCTTCGAGGAGGATTCTCCCGCCTTCCGCCGCCTCTCGCAGGATTTCGCCCGCACCCTGGTCTCAAACATCCTGGAGGGATTTTAGGTCGTGAAGCGATTCTTCCGTAGCAGCCAGCGCGCTAAATCCTCCAAGGGCGTCATCCTGAGCGGAGCCGCTTTTCAGGCGAAGCGAAGGATCTCGCGCGCACACTCTCAATGTTTTCTTTGCCTGGCCCTATCCGCGACTCTCTTCGCTTCCGGCTGCTTCACCAGCTCGCGGCCGCCTCACATCGGCGCTGCCGCCCGGGACTTCACCGTGCAAGACTCCGATCGAAAAGTGAGTCTGAACCAGTTTCGCGGTCAGGTCGTGGTCTTGAATTTCTGGGCCAGCTGGTGTTCCCCTTGCGTAGAAGAGTTGCCTTCGTTGATGACCATGCAGGATCACCTGCGCGGCCGGGGCGTGACCGTCCTGGGCGTCAGCATCGACGTCGATGGCGATGCCTACCACCGGTTTCTCAAACTACGTAACGTTAACTTTCTCACTGTGCGCGATCCCGAACAGAAAGTCGCGACCACCTACGGCACCGCCGGCTGGCCCGAAACCTACGTGATAGACCGCCAGGGCGTAATGCGCCGCAAGTTCATCGGTGCCGTCGACTGGACCTCGCCCGAAGTAATAGACTTCCTGAGCAAGTTATAGCCATTCGCGAGAAGTTGTGCAGTTGGATCCCAGGTTTCAAACGTGGTGTCATCCTGACCGGAGCCGTTCTTCAGGCGGAGGGAAGGATCTTGCGCCCGGTGCACCATTTCTCGCGCGTTCTTTGCGCGCGAGAGCCTGCCCTGAGCGAACCGAAGGGTGGGATTTTCGACAGAGCGAAGCCGAAGGGGTCTCAGCACTTTGCGAATCGAATCCCCGATGTTACATTCGAAAACAATGACCTGCGCCACGAGGAACATCTGATGCGGGCCTTCGCCCAGGCCGAGCGCTTTGTCGGCGAACTGGAATCGCGCAAGCTGCGCGCGGCCTACGTCTTCGTCGGCGATGAGGCCTTTTTCCGCAAGCGTTTTCGCGACGCGATCCTCGAGCATCTCGTCCCCGCCGATCTGCGCGATTTCAGTTTCTTCGAGTTCGACCTCGCCGAAACCGACCTGGCCGAGATCCTCGACCGTGCCCGCACTCCCTCGTTGATGGCTCCGTTTCAGGTTTTCTTCGTGCGCGGCGTGAAGAATCTCTTCGGCCGCGGTTCGAATGAAGACAAGTTGGCCGCGATCGAAGCCTACTGCAAAAATCCCAATCCCGACGCGCTCATCGTGTTTGTCGCCGACCACATCAGCATTCCCGCCGACGTCCGCCGCATGGAGATGCAAGACAAAGAACGCTACCAGCGCATCCGCGAAACCATGGGCCAATACTGCGGCATCGTCGAACTGGCGCGCGTCGAGGAGGGTGAGGCCGTCCGCTGGATTTCCGAGTACTGCGCCGGCCGCGGTGTGAAAATCGACGCCGACGGCGCCCGCGAACTGGTCGACGCCCTCGGCGGCGACATGATGATGATTTCCAACGAACTGGAAAAGCTGATTCTCTACGTCGGCGAAAAAAAACGCGTCACCCTGGGCGACGTCGAAACCATGGTGCTGGCCGCCAAGCAGCGGTCTTTATATGAACTCACGGACGCCATCTCCGCCAAAGAGCGCGTCCGCGCCCTGGAGGTTCTCGACGCCATCCTGCTCTCCGGCGAAGGCGAAGAAGCCGCCATCGGGCACATCTACATGCTGGCCAAAACTTTCCGCCAGATGCTGGTCATCCTCGAGCGCAACGTCCGCGACCAGCGCATGCTGTGGGCCGCGCTGTGGCAGGGATTCCGCGTCCCCCCGTTCGCCGCCGACGACATCATCAAACAGGCCCGCCGCTACAAATCCCGCCGCGAACTCACCCGAGCCATTCGTCTCGTCGCCAAGGCTGACCTGGCTCTGCGCTCCAATCCCGTAAGCAAGCGCATGGTTCTGGAGCGCCTCGTCATGGACCTGACTACCGAGCCCAAGCCCGAGATCCCAGGCTGGATGCAGAAACAGCTGCCGGTGTAAAACCAGGCCTCGGCATCGGTCGTCAGCTCTTGGTCAGGCAATTGTTCTAATGGGAGCGCGTCGAGTCCCGATCAACCAGATGCAGCACCACCTCAGATTGAATCGAATAATCCTTCGCGAGCGCCCGAACCATCGAATGCCCTGTCCCTGCCGGTGAATCAAGCCAGGGAATCAGCGTCACCACAACCGTGTACGTGCCCGAGTGTTTCGGCAACCATCCCTCATTGGCCAGTGTTGTCTCAATTGGGACGACGCTCCCCTTGGGGTAGGCCGACATGATTGGACAAGATAACGTCCCGTCATACGCCGTCGGTTTCTGCAATCTCTCCTCAGGATGCAAGGCTTGCCCGGACTGATCGCGAACCTCGATGTTGAAATGCTCTCTCTCGTTACACGAAATGTCTGGGAACCCCCCGCCATAAACCGGCACCTGGGAATCAACATTCTTGACCGCCAGGTGCAGAGGAACATCCTCCCCCGCGACATACGTGTCTTTATCGAGCGTCGCGTTCACCACGACGCCCTTCACCGGTGCTCCCCACGTGCGCGGGATGGCGGAGGCGTCGGCAAACCCAATGCGCAGGGTTTTTGAATATGCAAAGTGGACGGGACCATCCTCCGGAGAAGGCATCGCCTGGAAAACCTGGAACGTGTGTTCAGCAGAGCGTTTCCATCCCAGGAACGAATCGCTGAATTCAGGACTCAAATCGAACCCGGTCATCGAGTCACAACGCGGTGGGACTGCGGCTAATATCACCCCCCTACCATAGGCGTCTCGATCGCTCTGGGGCGCCACTGGAAGTTTCGCTCGAAACAGAGTTCGACCGTCCGACGACCTCTCCCGCAGATAGAAAGTTGGACAGGCATCGTCGCTTCGAGCCTGCTTAGCTTCAACCTTGACCGGGGCAACATGCAGAAAGAACCTCTCGCCCTGGTAATACGAACTCCTCTCGGAGAACAGATTCAGCGTCAGGTTCCGGGGATCGGCCCAGTCATCTCTGGAATCGGCAGCATTCCGAATCGGACTCAAGCTGAACGCGCTGACCTCAATGCTCGAACAAAGCCGCCTTAACAGCGAAGGGGCGAGGATCATTACCGGCCAGTTGATCGCAATCGGCTGGATGCACGGCTCGGATTCATTGGACGGCTTCGATTTCCACCGGATCGCAAAATATGCAGCCCTGCCCGGATCGAGGGTCGCCGGCGGATCGATGACCGGGGCCGTCCCCCATACGCGATCTGTAGAATCAGGAGTCGTGACGAAGACTTTTCCCCATGGGTCGGTTCTGTCGGGATTTGTCGGTGAGCCATTCGCTCCGTAACTCCCGCGATCTAGCAAGCACGGACGCCCCGAAATATTCCGCAGGCCGAATGCGGCTGTGAAGTAGTCGCCGGGACCGTTGACCAACTCAACGGTCGTATCGAAATCCACCAAGCGGCAGTTTCCGATGTTTACCGCGCTCGTCGCTGTCACCCCCTGCGAGTAGCCGGGTATGGGGTCAAGCAGCACACAGCAAACGATGAAGAATCCGACGGTGCGCAGGCTAGCGAAGCGTTGCCAGAAAGCCATCATCGGACTCTCGCCCAATGGTTCCGATTTCAAAATTGTGTTCAATCCTGACCTCCCGGACTGCCGAAATCGCTTTGCCGAATTCAGGAAATCCAGAACTCAAACCCCCATTGAGCGATTTCCACTCGCCGGGCCACACTTCTTTCTTGTCAGGCTCGGATACGGCCGTGACGATAGCGCGACAATCGTTGAACGATCCTCCCTCGCAAACTTGCAAATGCTGCCAACTGAACTGACAAGATGGATGCAGGAACATCCGCTCGCGTAAGGCCAGCCCTCGACCATCACCCGTCAGCGTTCAGCACCCGCACAGCAATCTCCTTACCAGTGGTTCCAGAATCCGCTTCAAACCGCCGCCGCAACTCTCGGCAATCTACTCGAAAGTCCAGTACCTGCACGGAACCAACGTGATCCGCCCAGTGGGCAGTTTCTGAGCCACAATGGACCCACGCCACGAAGTTAGCCCCGCCTGTGATGCTGCCGATCTTCCGGCAAGCGTCCGGGGTCAAAGGAAAAGCCAATGACAATGCACCGCTCGATCCGCCTCCTGGTATTCGCCGTAATGATGTTGTCCCTTGCCGCCGCCTCCCACGCGCAGATCAGCGTTGGGATTTCGGTTCGCGTCGCTCCTCCTCCCCTGCCGGTTTACGAGCAGCCGGTCTGTCCCGGCCCCGGCAATATGTGGACGCCCGGCTACTGGGCCTGGAATGACGATGCTGGCTACTACTGGGTGCCTGGCACCTGGGTGGTCGCGCCCGTCGGCTTGTTGTGGACGCCCGGTTACTGGGGATGGCACGACGGTGTTTATGGATGGCATCGCGGTTATTGGGGCCCGCACATCGGCTTTTACGGCGGAGTGAATTACGGCTTCGGCTACGGCGGCGTCGGCTTTGCTGGCGGAGAATGGCGCGGACGCTCTTTCTTCTACAACACCGCCGTGGTGCATGTGGACTCCGTCCACATCACCAACGTTTACGTAAACAAGACAGTCATCGTCAACAACGAGTCGCACGTGGCCTTCAACGGCGGACATGGCGGTGTTGCGGCCCGTCCCACGCACGACGAAGAAAGGGCGGAGCACGAACACCACACCGAACCGCTGGCCTCGCAAACCCATCACGAACACCTGGCCAGCCAGAACAAACAGAACTTCGCGTCCGCCAACCACGGACGCCCCGCGATCGCGGCCACAGCCAAGCCCGGCGCATTCAGCGGCAAGGGCGTCGTTGCAGCCAAGTCTGCGGGCGCTCCCTATAAGGCCCCGGCCATCTCCCCGAAGCAGGCGCGCGCGTCAACGCCCGCCGCCAAGCATGCCGCGACACCCGCGAAAGCGAATAACAACAGCAAGCCAGCGAGCCATTCGTCGACCGGTGCGAACAAGAACACCGCGCCAAGCAAGAAAGCGGACAGCCACACCAACCCCAGCCACACCGATAAAGCGAGCAACACTAAAGCGCAGAATACCGCTCACCCGACTGAGGCGCATTCGAATCAGGCGCACGCGAATCCGACGCACACGGCCAAGACTTCCGCACCTCCGTCGCATCCGTCCCCTGCCGCGTCGCAACCGCACCAGAGCGCGCCCAAGTCCACCCCCTCCGTCAAACCAGTTGCGCAGCACCAAAGCGCACCGAACCCGCAACCACAGCATCAAAGCGCACCCAAGGCAGCGCCCAAGCCGAAAGGACGGTAGCACCGCAGTTGTCGAGAAATTCGACGCACTGATTGCTGGGAGGGCTAGCCGCCCTCTCAACTAACGTAGCTGGCTGACATCGCCGCCGAGCTCGCTCGCGCACCCGGGGCGCGCGCCGAAATTGTCCTTCCTCTCGGATCGCAAATCCTGCAAACTGACGGGATGAATCCGACTCCGCGTTCACTAAGTATCTGTCTTCTGCTGGGCCTTATCGCGGTTCCCAATCTACTCTCTGCCCAGTCCACGCCACCCACGCGCGATCCCAACACGCCCGGCTATGTCGCCGCCAAGGAATTGCCCGACGGCTCCAACCCTCCTCCGAATGCGGACGGAAATTTCGTCCTAGGTCCCACCCACAAGGCTCCCGAGGCCACCCAGGACAGCATTCCCCAGGGAACCGTGATCGAGTTCACCATGAACTCCTCTGACAGCAAAATCTATCCCGGCATCGCGCGCGACCCCAACACCTTCGGCACGCCAGATCCCAAAGACCCCTCCAAGCTCATCGTCACCACAAGCCACCCCGCTCCCTACACGCGCAAAGTGGCCGTCTACGTCCCCAGGCAGTACATCGCGGGCAGCGTCGCCCCCTTCATCGTCGGGACCGACGGTCCCGACCACCTGCTCTTCTCGGCACTCGACAGCGTGATCGCCCAACACCAGGTCCCGGTGATGGTCGCCATTTCCATCGGCAACGGCAGCGGGGACGCGCAGGGCAGCGAACGCGGTCTTGAGTACGACACCATGTCCGGTGTCTATGCTGAGTTTGTCGAAAAAGAAGTTCTCCCGATGGTCGAGTCCCAAGCCCACGTAAAACTAACCCACGATCCCAACGGCCGGGCCACGATGGGCGGCAGTTCAGGAGGCTCTTGCGCCCTGATCATGGCCTGGTATCACCCCGAGCTCTATCACCGCGTTCTCACCTACTCGGGAACCTATGTAAACCAGCAGTGGCCCTCCAATCCGCAAACGCCCCACGGCGCCTGGGAGTTTCACGAGCACCTCATCCCCGAAAGCCCGGCCAAGCCGCTCCGCATCTGGATGGAAGTCGGCGACCGCGATCTGTTCAATCCCAACGTCATGCGTGATGACATGCACGACTGGGTCCTCGCCAACGAGCAGATGGCAAAGGTGCTCGCGGCTAAGGGCTATCACTACCAGTTCGTATTCGCCCGCAACGCCGCGCACGTGGACCGTGCGGTGCGACAGCAAACCCTCCCCGAAGCCCTGCAATACCTCTGGCAGGACTACTCGTCTTCCCCCGTCAAGCATTAATTTCACACTTCGTGGCGAAATCGGGTGATCCCCGTCGTCAAAAATACATCCCGGCTGCAACTACTTGCACATTGACAAAGCCACCGCCTCGAAACATAATCCCTTCTGCATTTGGGCCCGTGAAGTATCCCCCCTCCGTCCACCTATGAGCCAATCATCGCCGCATTCTCGCCTGCTCACGGCGAGAGGCGGAGACCCGTTCGGTTCGCTCATAAGGGCAGCTGAAAATGAGGTTGAAATCGCGCACTGGATATCGCGCATGTGATATCGCGCATAAGGAGAGGGATATGATGAAAACACGTAGATTTATTTCGCTTGCAGCTCTGGCACTCACGATCGTCAGCTTCGCCATGGTATCGCCCGCACGCGCCTCGCTCGGCGAACCATTGCAGACGGCCCCGGCAAGCTGGTGGTGGTACGTCGGCCAGACACCGGCACAGGTGTCCACACTCATCAGTTCGAAGAACGCGCGGCTCGTCAGCTTGCGCGTACAGTCCGCCAGCCCTCTGCTGTTCGACGTCGCCCTGGTCCAGAACACCGGCACCTACAACAAAGCCTGGTGGTGGTACTACGGCCTAACCCAGCAACAACTCCAGAATTACTACACCGCGAACGATGCCCGCCTCATCAGTGTTGAGCCCTATGTGGTCGGCGGCACCACTTATTTCGCGGCCATCATGATCCATAACGTGGGCGCCGATTACGGTGGCTGGTGGTGGTACTACGGATTGACCCCAGCCCAAATCCAAACCTACCTCACCGCCAACAAGGCGCGCTTGATCGATCTGCGCCAGTACACGAGCGGCACGTCAACGGTGTACGGAGTTGTGATGGTCCCCAATACCGGGTCGAGTCAATCTGGATGGTGGTGGTACTACGGGATCACGCCCGCTCAGGTTCAAACGTATTTGACCACCAATAATGCCTATCTCATCAGCATCGATCCCGCCGATTCCTCCGGCGGCACCTTCAACGTGGTCATGAACGCCGCCCCCTCCGGACTCGGCTGGTGGTGGTACTACGGAGAGACCGTCGCCAACGCTGAAAGCCTCGCGGTCTCGAACAAAGCACGGATCTTTGACGTCAAGAGCTACGTGGTGGGCGGCTCGCAGTACGTCGCGGTGCTTATGTTTGCCAACACTTGGAATTCCACGCAAACGGCCGAAGGCAGTTGCGACAAGGGAGTGATCTCAGGCTGGCATTCGACCGCGCCCGCCGTCGGCCTCGGCTCGACATCCTCCACCACTTCCTACGATAGCGTCATCACTGCGCTCATGAAGAAGTACCAGGTGCCGGGCGGCGCCGTGGCCGTCATCAACAATGGCAAGCTGGTTTTGGCCCGCGGCTACGGCCTCAGCGATAGGGACAACAACCTGATCGCGCATCCCGACAGCCTGTTTCGTCTCGCGAGCGTGTCGAAGCAGATCACCTCGGCGGCCGTTCTCACGCTCGTCCAGAACGGCAAGCTCGCGCTAACTGACAAACCATTTTCGATCTTGGGATTTAAGCCCAATCCCAATAAGCCGCAAACCGTCGCGCTCTCGAATATCACCATCCAGGATCTGCTGCAGCACACCGGCGGTTGTAGCCGCGAGACCGGATGCACCAATTGCAGCACCGAAGGCGATCCGATGTTCGAACCCGAGACGATTGCCGCCGCGCAAGGCATCCCCTCGCCGCCCAATTGTGACCACATCATCCAGTACATGCTGAGCCAGCCGGTTTACTGGAAGCCGGGTCAGGTGTACGACTATTCCAATTTCGGTTATTGCGTGCTCGGCGCCGTCATCGAGAAGGTCACCGGCAAGAGCTATGCCAGCTACGCGACCACCAGCGTTCTAGCGCCCGCCGGGGCCACCGGCATCGTGCAGGGACGCACCATCTGGGCCGCCGACCGCGAAGTCGTGTACTACGACTACCCCGGCTCCGGTTCTGGACAAGACGTGTTCGCAACCAGCCTCAACGCCTACACCAATCCCTACGGTAACTTTTATATCGAAGCCATGGCCGCGCATGGCGCGTGGGTCGCCTCCCCCGTCGACCTGTTGCGCTTCCAGGCAGCTATCGATGGACGCAACGGCCACACACCGCTGCTCAATTCGACCTCCCTCGCCGATCTGACCTCGAATCCCAATGTCCTTTGGTCCGAGATCAACGGCTCGAATGTGCTCGCCACCTACACGCCCTCGGGCTACTGGTATGGCATGGGCTGGGAATTGAATTCCTCCGGCAACTGGTGGCACACCGGCAGCCTGCCCGGCACCTCCACCGAGCAGGTGCACGCCTCCAACGGCTTTGGCTGGGCCGCGCTTTTCAATTCCCGCCCGAGCAACCCTCAGTTCTTTACAGACCTCGACAACGATCTCTGGACCGCGTTCAGCGGCACCTCGTCCTTTTTAACCACCGACCTGTTCGACCAGTACGGCACCTACACCGGCTGGATGACCGGTGCCGCCTACCAGTCGAAATTCAATGCGGAGGCGAAGCTGGGCAAGTATCCGTCCCGAGTCGAAGGCTTCAACGCGACCGGCACCGACCTGTTCCGCGCCGTCTTTGCCCCCAACCCCGGCTTCTCCGCGTGGCAGAGCAACGACGGCCTGACCTGTACGACCTACAAGAGCACCGCCGCGTCCATGGCCAGCGCCGGATACGCGACGGCGTCGCTCCAGCAATACGTGTCAGCCGACGGCACGCGCCGATATCAGGCTACCTGGGTTAAGTGGTGATGGGTCAAATGGTGATGGGTAAAAAAGGTGACGGACTTGTGAGATAGACATGTGGGACGGACACTCCTGTCGGTCGCCTTTGACCTTCAGCCGAGAGCAGGGGCAAAGAAGTGTGGACTCAAATTGCGGGCGGATTTCAGAATCGAACCACCAATCCGGTTGAAATACGCGCTACGTTGCCGGGAGAACCGACGTGCAACCAATCTGCTTGGGCTCGAATGGCAAACCAGCGATCGAGAACGAAATCGGCCCCGCCGCCGGCGCCATAGGTAAAGTAGCTGAAATCACCACCGAATTGAGAGTCTGTATGTGTGAGGCTGCCCCAAGTTTGACCCATCAGAACATGGGCAAAAGGCTTTATCTTTCCTAGGCTAATCGACGCTTGTGGACCTCCCAGGAATGCGTGGTAGTGGGCGAACGGACCGCCGCCGCAGGCGGGGCATGGGTTAGGACCGCTCGGAGAGAAGCCAGAAAAATCCGCCACGACTCCCGCATGCCGAAGGAAGTTCACGGTCCCAGATACATTCCAACCTGACGCGCCCTTTGGGACCGATCCGGTGAAATCTGGAGTCACAATCGAGTAACCACCGAATATCTCAACGCGATCTGAGGACTGCGCCACAGAAAATGTGGCGAACAGCAGCACGGAGACAAAGCAGCACAATGAGCGAGCCAATTTATGTCCCTCTGATTCTGCGACAGGCTCATTCGGATGCCCTATCCACGAGGGGAGATGTGTCGCGATACCCATTTCAGCGCGATTCTCTATCCTGTGGAGGCACCTTCCGTGGCCGCACAGTAAAATCGGAGCCGTCACACCAATTCTTAATCAACTCCTGACGACAGACCATTTCAGTCAGAACCCCTAGGCTACACACCCTTCCCGTTTTCCACAGCCTTCCACAGAAAGAAATGCAAATCGTGTGACGAACGACCTTTACTGAGGATACAGAAAGTGCAAACTGGGAACATGCATCGCCGCCCCAGCAGAACCGAAGTCAGCGCGCCCAGAGTCCGCAGCCTGGCAGCTAACCCCTTATTCTGCAATATTCTACGAGCAAGTCCTTGCAGCTCAAGATTTTGCCCAGATCGACCCGTATCTAAAGCGCGCAACCCAATGAAACGAAGGATATTAGGCGTTAGCGCAGAAAAAAACTATGGATGTATCGGTGGGGCATGAATCCCAAAGCAAAAGGCAGACGCCTCATAAAGGAGTCTGCCCAGATCGCAATAACCGAAAGCCGAAAGCCCTGCCTACTTCATCGCATTGACACGCACACCCAGCCGGGACTTATACCGCGAGGCAGTGTTCTCGTGCAGCGTCCCTTTCTGAATGGCTTTGTCGAGCGCGGAGACAGTCTGCCGGTACGCCTGCTCGGCGGCGGCCTTGTCGCCTTTTTCAATGGTCTCGCGCAGGGCGCGCAACTGAGTGCGCAGGGTAGAGGTGTTGGCGCGATTGCGCACGGTGCGGCGTTCGGTCTGGCGCGCACGTTTCAGCGCCGAAAGATGATTTGCCATAGCTGGTTTCGTTACCTTCGTGTCTGCAGAGGATATTCGGGTGGGTCCGAATTCCTTATTATAGGGAAGCATTCCCACCCGGTCAAACCGCTGAGGTTTGGGTTATGTGGAGACGGCCGCCCCCGGCTGTCTGTCGAGCGAAGCTCGACCGAGGTCGGTAAATTCGAACGCGGTTCCAAAGATGACAGACGGACTCGATCGCCTCAAAGTGCTCATCAACTC
>Ga0207153_1092_pt1 | contig 19123 bp, 20 predicted proteins | sample Alteio_BWMinHeat_27_FD_153580 | JGI IMG/M metagenome (GOLD analysis project Ga0207153, IMG submission 153580) | Enriched cells from forest soil in Barre Woods Harvard Forest LTER site, Petersham, Massachusetts, United States -... | ecosystem: Environmental > Terrestrial > Soil > Temperate forest >...
CCTTTATGGCTTGTTTAGATGCCGGCGATGAGGTAATTGTACCAGAACCTTTTTATGCTAACTATAACGGTTTTGCTAACCAAAGCGATATAGTAGTGGTGCCTGTAATGTCATACATTGAAAATAGTTTCGCGTTGCCAATGTTTAAATGATAAACCTTTTTACCGTCGGCAACGGCTTTTTCAGCGAAGGGTGTTAATTTACGGATAGGGGAAGCAGGCATTCGCTTTCCTTTATTCGATATATGTGGCATGATTTAATTGGTGTATTGCATGCTGGCATGCGTATAAATAACAAACGGCCCTAATGGTTAGGGCCGTTTGTTGGTTAGCCCCTTTTTGTAAGAGGTTAACAGTATATTTTGTTAAAACTCTATTTTGTTCCTGTTGTAGCCGCGCCGGGCGCTGGTGTGGCTGTAACCTCGCCAATAATATTTAAATATTTTGTAGGCGTGCGTGCGTTCGAGGTAACAACAATTGTTTTGTTGAATGCTCCGGCAACTGCAGCGTTATATGTAATAGTAATTATACCTTTGTCGCCCTTTTTAACAGGGGTTTTAGTATAGTCGGCAATGGTACAACCGCAAGTAGGTTTAACCTCTGTTAAAATAAGCGGTTCTTCACCAATATTGGTGTACTCAAACTTGGTAGTTACCGGTTTGCCTTGTGGTACTTTTCCAAAATCAAATTTTTCTGCCGCGAATTTAAATTCGGGCTTAGCATCCGTTTGGGCCGAAGCTGTAAAGGCGAAGCCCAAAACTACAGCACATATTAAAATTAATTTTTTCATATTAATAGTTTGATTGTTACAAATATAAAAGGTTTAGGGTGAATACAAAACTATTTTTTATACGGTAAAGCGATTAAATAGTTGTGTTGGTTTTAATGTGATTGAACCGCATAATTAGTAAATTAAATTTCCACCTTTAAAACATTTGTAATACTTGCAGTCTTTATAACATATTATAACCAATCAAATTATTTCCTAATTTTACATCTTAAAATTAAATTTTATTTATGGCCGAAATCGCTATTCCTGGTACTGGTAAACACGAAGTTGCTGAACTGAGTTTTAACGATTTCAAATCGATAGTTATTAATGATTACCGTATTGGCTATGAAAGCAGGCAGGCGAGTATTATAGGCCGTCGTGAGGTGCTTACTGGAAAGGCTAAGTTTGGCATTTTTGGCGATGGTAAGGAAGTTGCCCAACTGGCTATGGCCAAGGTTTTCCAAAAGGGCGATTGGCGCGCCGGTTATTACCGCGACCAAACTTTTATGTTTGCCACTGGTATGAGTAACCTGCACGAATTTTTTGCGCAATTATACGCTCATCCTGATATTACTAAAGACCCTGCATCTGCGGGCAGGCAAATGAACTGCCACTATGCAACACGTTATGTGAATGAAGATGGCAGTTGGGTAAACCAGGCAGAAAGTATGAACTGCGCTGCCGATATTTCAACAACTGGCGGCCATATGCCGCGTTTATTGGGCCTGGCTTATGCATCAAAATTATATCGTCAAAATAAGGAACTGGAAAGTTTTAACCAGTTTTCTGTAAACGGCAACGAGGTAGCTTTCGGAACTATAGGTAACGGTTCAACTTCAGAAGGAATATTTTTCGAGGCGTTTAATGCTGCCGGTGTATTGCAGGTACCTATGGCAATTTCTGTTTGGGACGATGCTTATGCCATATCCGTACCGGCAAAATTACAAACCACAAAAGAAGATATTTCCGAAATATTAAAAGGCTTTCAGCGGGAAGGCAATAGTAACGGGTACGAAATATTTAAAGTACGCGGCTGGGATTATGTAGCGCTTTGCGAAACTTATGAACGCGCTATAAAAGTTTGCCGTGATGAGCATGTGCCTGTACTGATACACGTTACCGAAATGACACAGCCACAGGGGCATTCTACTTCAGGGTCGCATGAACGGTATAAATCAAAGGATAGGTTGAGTTGGGAAACTGAACATGACTGCCTGGTGCAAATGCGTCAATGGATCATAGAATCCGCGATTGCAAATGAGGAAGAATTAGATGAGCTGGAAGTAACAGCAAAAAAATATGTGCGCGATTGCCAGAGGAGTGCGTGGGATGAGTTAAGCGCCGAAATAAAAGCAGAATTAGATAAAGCCGTTGAGTTAATAATTGCTGTTGCTCAACAATCTGAAGCTAAGCACGAATTAATGGAAGTTGCTGAAGAATTGCGTGCCTGTGTTGATCCGGGCCGCAAAGATGTGGCTACCGCTGCACGTAAAGTTTTACGCTTAACTGTAAAGGAAAATACTGTTGAAAAACAAGAATTAACCAGGTGGTTACTTGAGGAAAACGTAAAGAATAGTGAACGTTTTAATTCAAAACTGTTTACCGATACACCATTCTCACCATTAAAAGTACCTGTTAATATCCCTGTTTACGATGAGGATGCCAAGGTATTGGATGGCCGCGAGGTGCTGAACGCTTGCTTTGAAGCCAATTTTGACCGTGATAAAAGCCTGGTGGCATTTGGTGAGGATGTAGGCTCAATAGGTGATGTAAACCAGGGGTTTGCAGGCCTGCAAAGTAAATATGGCGATCTGAGAATTACTGATACCGGCATTCGTGAAGCTACTATAATAGGGCAGGGCATGGGCCTTGCCATGCGTGGTTTACGCCCTATTGCCGAGATACAATACTTAGACTATTTATTATATTCTATAAATGTTTTAAGTGACGATTTGGCCAGCTTAAGTTACCGTACACGCGGTGGGCAAAAAGCACCTTTAATTGTACGTACACGCGGACATCGTTTAGAAGGTATATGGCATTCTGGATCTCCGCTGGGTTTGATATTAAATGCTATGCGTGGCCTGCATATCTGTGTTCCGCGCGATATGACGCAGGCTGCCGGTATGTACAATACATTATTTAGGGGCGACGAACCTGCACTGGTTATTGAATGTTTAAATGGTTATCGTTTAAAAGAAAAATTACCGGCTAACGTAGGCGAATTTACCGTTCCGTTAGGCAAGGCAGAGATATTAAAAGAAGGTAACGATATGACCGTGGTTTCTTATGGATCAACCTTACGTATTGTAATGGAGGCTGCTGAAGAGCTGGAGAAAATGGGAATTAATATCGAGGTAATAGATCCGCAAACTTTATACCCGTTTGATACTGATAACATTTGTGGTAGCTCATTGCAAAAAACAAGTAAACTATTAGTTGTTGACGAAGATGTTCCGGGAGCTGCATCAGCTTACATCCTGCAAAAAATATTAGAAGGTCAAAAAGGATATTACTCATTGGATTGCCCTCCTAAAACGCTTTCTGCAAAAGATCACCGCCCGCCTTATGGCACTGATGGCGATTATTTTAGCAAACCTTCAATGGATGATATCATTGAAACCGTTTATGGAATGATGAGCGAGGCTAACCCTTCTAAATATCCGGCGATTTATTAATGTGTGATTGAGTGAATTAGTGAATTAGTGATTGAATTCCCTTCGCTGATTTACTTATTAGCAATATCCTTATTTTTTATTTTATACCATGACTGATTCTTTTTCAACTGTATCTGCCATTATAAAAAATCGCCGTACCATCAAGCCATTTATGATGAATGGTGGCAAAATACCTAATGAGCAAATAAACAGCTTACTTGAACTTGCAGATTGGGCGCCAACCCACGGATTAACAGAACCGTGGCGGTTTTTAGTTTACGCAGACCCAACTGTATTTTGCCTTCAACACGCTGAATTGTACAAATCAAATACCCGCCCGGATGATTTTAACGAGTCAGTTTATAATAATTTAAAGCAGCAGGGTGATAAAGCGTCGCATGTAATTATTGCGATGATGAAACGTGGCAACCTGGCTAAAATTCCGGCGTTTGAAGAATTAGCAGCCGCTTCATGCGCCGTTGAGAATTTATTATTAGGTGCTACTGCTTTAAATATTGCTTCTTATTGGGGTACAGGCGGCATGGCTTTAAAAGACCCAATGAAAGACTTTTTAGGGTTGGGCGATAATGACCAGGTTATTGGTGTTTTGTATTTAGGTTATGCGGATGAACATCCTGAAGGCCGGAGGAATACACCTTTAAGCGAAAAAATTCGCTGGACGTAATATATCAAAGTAAGCTACTCTCTTCTTTCTTCCTTTTTTACGAATAAGGTGTGCCCTTTATTTGTTTTTTTAAACTCTATTTTTCATACAATAGAATTATAACAATTTCGTTTCATTGCTGTAACAAGTAACAATTGTTAATAAATTTCCGTTAGAGGTGTAAATAATGAAGAGAGTTTTGTGATAAATTTCTAAATAGTTAATTAAATTTCTTTTTAATAATATTATTTGTATATTTGTATCGATTCTCACAGATCATTGTTTAATTAGTACTGTCTCCCTTTTTAATTGACTTATTGAAATTAAATTCAAACGAATGATTAGAAAACATTTTGTGTGGGCTTTGTGCGCTTGTCTGCTTTTCTCTTTCACTATCATTAGCTGGAAACCTGCTAACGAATCAGGATCTTTTAATAAAACAAAAACAACTTCTGCAGCTAAGGAATTATTCGAAGAATATGTTGCTACTGTTTACCAAACTGCCAAATTACAGGATGCAGGACTGGACCTTTCTGTATTTCAAAAAGCTGTTACAGGTTATATCAATTTAAAATTAGCGAATAAATTACCGCAAAATAGCTCAGTAATTACAGTTATAGATTTTAATAAACCCAGCCGAGAAAAACGGATGTGGATCATAGATGTAATAGCTAAACAGCTTTTATTAAATACATGGGTAGCACACGGACAAGGAAGTGGTGATGATATGGCAACCCAATTTTCAGACATTAACGATTCGCACCAAAGCAGCTTAGGCTTTTATCTTACTGACGATGTTTACATGGGCAAGCATGGTCGTTCATTGCGATTAGATGGCTTAGACGAAGGCTTTAATATTAGCGCCCGTGCCCGTGATATTGTTATACACGCGGCTGATTATGTTAGCGAAAGCACCATTGAAAAAATGGGCCGTTTGGGCCGTAGCTTTGGTTGCCCGGCCGTATCTCCTAAAGTTCGTGATGAGGTAATTAATACCATTAAAGGTAAAAACGTATTGTTTATTAGTGGTAATGATAATAGCTACACATCTAAATATTTAGATGAAAGCACTGTTGCTAATTTTGTTCCTGATAGTACTGCATTTCAATACCAGGCAAGCTTAAAGCAATAATTATTTAATGCTTGTTAAAGCCGAGTACAGCACTACGTCCAATCCGTAAACGTCTTTCCTGAATTGCAGTACGCCGCTATCGTCTGTCCAGCAGGTTACGTAAGTGATATACACAGGTACTTTTGGCGATAGTCCAATCGTTGTCGGGTCAGGATTGTCTGCTGCCATGTCTTTTGATATCAGGTCGTAATTTTCGCCGGCTCCAAAAAGATTCAAAGCCAGGCCCTGTGGGTTACCCAGGCGTACGCAACCATGGCTTACATCACGATCTGCTTTTTTGAATGCTGACTTTACAGGCGTATCATGCAGGTAAACACTGCTTTTGTTATTGAATAAAAATTTGATCTTGCCCAATGAATTTTCGTCGCCGGGCTTTTGTTTAAATTCATAATCCGATCCTTCTTTAGCCGCAGCGTTCCAGTTAATGGATTCGGTGTTTGATATCTTATCACCGTTTTTATAAACGTCTATTCCTTTATTGGCTAAATAAAATTTATCGTCCTGCGCGGCTTTGATAATTTCTTTGGTTACAATGCTTTGCGGAATGTTCCATACCGGATTAACCTGTACGCTATGTATTACGCTGTTTAGCTGCGGTGTTTCGTGCGAAAAAGGCTTGTCTATCTTCGCTGTGTCAGTATAAGCTGCCAAACTATAGCTATTAGTTTTATTTCTTCCCTCGCCAACACATACCTTCATATTTAATACCGATTTCCCGCTGTCTATTACATTCAGCATATAATCAGGAATGTTTACAATTACATATTTATTTTCAGTCGGCTTGTTTTTCCACCTTAAGCGTTCCAAATTAACGATGATCGCACGTTTAGTTTCCTCCTGCGATATACCATCAGCAGTAGTACCGCTTACCAAAGCTTTTTGTAAGGCTAAATATTGCGGATCTTTTGGTTGTATGCTGTCAAGGTAAGTCTTCAAATTCGTCCTTTTAAAAATCTCGCTCATTGATGTACTGTCAGGACGTTTGGTGACTGTATAATACCTGGCGTATATCCACTTGGGGTTGATAAGGCCATATTGTATCGCGTTCGAATATAAAAGAGCAGAGTTGGCTGATTGTATCTCTAATTCGGCCATATCATGATACGCTTCATCTAAAGTTTTTTCACCTTTTGCGGATGTTAGCTTATTTATAAGCGCTGCAATTTGATCAGCCTTGAATAATTTAGCATCCATGCCATGTAAAGGCGCATTTTGATAATAGGTAACTGCAGCCTTTAAATCACCGTTAAACAGGTGGTCCATTACAAATATCGGATCGTGATCGTTACTGTTATAAAAGTTGCTTACCATTGTTGGATAGGCAAGCTTTGATTTTTCCTGCGCTAATACTTTCTGAAAAACTTCGGCAAAGCCTTCGGGTGTAACATCTTTAAAAACCTTATTTTTGGTTTTGGTGTACAAGGTTTTGCCCATGTCTGAGCGGCTTTTTTTACAGCTTGATAATATTATACTTAACGAAGCGAAAAGCAAAAAGGCAAACGAAAGGTGGAATTTATTATTAGGGTCAGGCATTTTTTTTAATTCTATATATTTAATTTGATAGCAATAGCTATACCATAAATTTATAACAAGTATAAAAATAAAAACGATAGCACCATGTTATCTTATTATTATGGCAAAAAATAATAAACCCGAAGTTTGGTTAAGGGGCCCGGTTGAGGGTATTATCCCATTATTACAGCCTGCGGCTCATGCGCTTTTACAGGCCAGGGAGGAAGTAAATGAAATGATGCTTGATTTCCCCGAGATATTATTATGGGTAAACCCTGTGGGCATGGCTTCGCCGGGATTTCATTTGCAGCATTTATCAGGCGTGTTAGACCGTCTTTTTACTTATGCAAAAGGGGAAACGCTTACCCAGCATCAGCTTAATAAATTAGCCATTGAAGGGAAAATGCCCGAAATAGCATACAGTGTTATGAATTTACTGGAAGTATTTAACCGGCAGGTGGACGAAGCTATTAAACAATTAAGTGCTACAGACGAATCAATATTAACCGATAAAAGACTTGTTGGCAGGGGGCAACTACCATCAACCGTAATTGGTTTATATACTCACGCTGCCGAACATACTATGCGGCATGTTGGGCAATTATTAGTTACGTCAAGAATGATAAAAGGGCAATGACGCCTCACTCGAACCCTTATACAAAAGGGAGACACTTAAGAAAGCGTTTTTTTTAATAGGACAATATTAAGTCCTCTCCTTTGGAGAGGATTTAGGTAAGGCGGGAATAATGCCTATAAATATTGACTAATTATCTGTTGCAATTGCCCGGCCTGCATTACACCACTTTGTCGCCATTTTTGCTGCCCGTTTTGAAAGATCATTAGCGTGGGTACGCTTTGCACATTATAGGCGCTGGCTGCCGATGGGTTTTTATCAATATCTATTTTCAGGATGGTCACCTTATCGCCAAGGTTATGTTTTACCTGCTGCAAAATAGGCGGCATCATTTTACAAGGGCCGCACCACTCGGCAGAGAAGTCTATCAATACCGGTTTTTCTGATGCTATAATTTCCTGGAAGTTCGCCATGGTTGTTTATTTAAATGGATTATTATTAGCTGTCTGTGAGGACACAGACAGCGGGATAGGAGCGGCCGCCCGTCGTTTGTGTCCTCACAGACGACTTTTAAGACGACTATAAAATTACGCCTTCAGCAGTAAATGTCAAATTATTTGTACCATGCATGGCTGATGTTGCATAGCCATTATCATTAACAAACAACTTTTCGTTTTCGGCTGATATGTTAAGATCGCCTGCTTTGAAATCGCCAAATATACGGATAACCGATACCGGCGAGCTGATTTCCAACTCGGCCACAATGTTATGCTCTAATGCCATTGCCGATTCATTATCCAGTTGATGAATGTGTATGATATAAGATCCGTCTTCCTTTAAAACTGAAATTCCATCTCTTTCAGTAACAACTTTAAGATTACCTGGTGCTTTATTATCAGTTAATTGAATTGGGTTCCCGTGCGTATCGGTAATGTCTAAATCAACCGAAAAATAAGAGCCGGGTTTGCTGTCGTCATATAAGGATTTTACTCTTAATATTTCTTTTGAGTCATTGTTGTCTTCGTAGCTGATAACACCATGCGGAACTATAAAAGCGTTTGATCCTATTAAAAATGCGTATTTCATAATCGTACCTGTTTAAGTATATATGCTTAATACAACAAGTGGCTAAAATGTTTAAAATATTAAGACTATTTTTTTGACCAAATACTTTAACAGCACATCACCTTGCAACTTCGATTTTATGATAAACAATTAATAAATAGTATCCAATTAACAACTCACTAACCCTTACTAAACTCGTCGTAAGCAGCGTTAAGGCTGGCTTTAATGCCTGTTCCCTGCCAGTCTGTTACACCGGGTATAGCTGTTGATGCAGCAAACTCATCTTTAGTTTTACCGGCTTTTATGTTGGTTTGTGCAAATTCCGCCAGCTTAAGCATATAGTTTTGCATGGCTTTTATATCGTCCATATTGCCGGTTACTTTTTCAGGATCAAAGGCATGCCCAAAAACAAACAACGTATTTTTATCAAATTGCTTTTGCGCCATTTCTAAAGTAACCGCCCAGTTTTTTATTGAAGCCCCTGCACTTGGGTCAACAACCGGGTAACGGCGGTTAAATACCAAATCGCCGGTATGTACAATGTTAGCATTTTCAAAATGTATCATGGCGTCGCCGTTGGTATGGCCCGGTCCCCAATAGTAAGCATGTATCTTTTCGTCACCTGCTTTCATTTTCCATTCTTTGCTGAAGGTAGTATCAGGATATAGCTGCTTATCTTCAGTTTTATTTTTTACAGCAACGTTGGTTTGATTGATCAGCGAATTTTCATGCGCTGCAACATTTTTTACCAGGCCTTTAAAAGCAATATTGCCGCCGGTATGGTCGCCATGATGATGGGTGTTGATAAGCCAGTTAAAAGGTTTGTCTGATTGCTTTTGTAACTCGAGGATGACATGCGGAGCAGTGTCTGCAAACTCGGCATCAACAACAACAATCCCGTCTTTATTACTTAACCAGGCAATGGTGCCGCCACGTTCGGTAAAAATACCCATGTTGCTTCGTAACGGTTTAAAATTATAGGTTGGGTCTGCAAGTAATGATGCAAAACTTGACTTACTTAATAATGTTAATGCTCCGGCGGAAATGGCGGTGCTTTTTAAAAAATGACGACGTTGCATGGTTTATAGTTTATTGTTTGAAATTATAAAATAATATGCAAAACCAATAATTTTAACACCACAAACTGTTTATTTATAAGCGTTTTTACTAATTTTAAAACCATATAAAACTCATCGGTAATGAAAAAGACCATACTGTTATTCACAATCGTTTTATCAATTTTTAGCTTTTCGGTTTCCGCGCAGCTTACACCGCAACCTAGCTCAACCGAAACGATTACCCAGGGGTTTGGTTTGGGTAAAATCATGTTAACCTATTCGCGGCCAAATGTTAAAGGGCGCAAAATTTTTGGCTATGTTGAGCCGTACGGACAGGTTTGGCGCACCGGCGCTAATTCGGCAACGGTGTTAAAATTTAGCGATGATGTTTCCATTGAAGGACATAAAGTTGCCGCGGGCGAGTATGGCTTATTCAGCATACCCGGTGCTGATAAGTGGACGATAATTTTAAGCAAAAAGCCAAACCAATGGGGTGCTTACACTTACAACCCGGCTGATGATTACCTGCGTTTTGACATTAAGCCTGGTAAGCTACAGGATAAAGTAGAAACCCTCACCATGCAGTTTGCTGATGTTATGCCAACAAGCGGTCAATTAAATATTACCTGGGAACATACCGCTTTGACATTGCACTTAACCTGTGATATCGATGCCAGGGTAGTGGCACGTATTGATTCGGCTATGCAGACCGCTAAAAAGCCTTATTATGATGCGGTTATCTATTACTGGAATAATAACAAGGATATGAATAAAGCATTGGTATGGGCCGAAGAATTACAAAAAGTTCCCGGATTTCCGCCATATGTTGTTAAATTATGGAAAGCAAGAGTGTTACTTAAAAAAGGCAATAAAGCAGCCGCAATAGCAACAGCTAACGAAGGCGTAAAAGCTGCTGAAGCAGGCAAAAGCGACGAATATATCAGGCTAAATAAAGAAGTAATTGCCGAAGCCGGTAAATAAGCATTAAGATGTTAAAAAAACTATTAGCTATCTCAATTTGTGTATTACTGTATTTCACAGTAGCTACAGCGCAAAACTATAAAGATTCTGCCATTACCGTTCCGATTGGTGGTAACGGCTGGGTAAATAAAAATGCTGTAGCTAAGATCAATAACAAAGGTCTTACGGGTTGGACAAACAATAAAGATACGGTAAGCGTATATGTACGCTTTGAGTCGGCAGGGGATTTAAATATTGCTTTAAAACTGGTAGTTCCTGGTGGTTCAAGTAAGATAGGTGTTAAAGTGGGTAATAGCACTTTAGTCAAAACGGTAGCTAATACAGATACTGCCGTTGTTGATTTTGGACATATTGCCATAAAAGCGCCTGGATATATACAGTTTAAATTGATAGGTCTTAACAAAACGGGAACAGCGTATGCTGCCATATCAGATTTATTATTAAGTGGACCGGCATTAGCTAAAGGACCGGCTTATGTAAAAAATAATAAGGGTAACTATTATTATTGGGGACACAGGGGCCCATCAGTACATTTGAACTATCAATTGCCTGATGAAATAAAAAATACAACCGAATGGTTTTATAACGAAGTAACGGTGCCGGTTGGGAATGATGTTTTAGGCTCATACTTTATGGCAGATGGGTTTACAGGTGGCTATTTTGGGATGCAGGTTAACTCGCCAACAGAGCGGCATGTACTGTTTTCTATCTGGAGTCCGTTTGTTACCGATAACCCAAAAAATATCCCGGATAGCTTAAAAATAAAACTATTAAAAAAAGGCGATGCGGTACACACGGGCGAATTTGGTAGTGAGGGGTCTGGCGGGCAAAGCTATTTAAACTATCCATGGGTTGCCGGTAAAACGTATGCATTTTTAATACATGCGGAGGCTGACCCCGCAAATAATATTACAACCTTTACGGCTTACTTTAAGGAAAAGGGAAAAGATACCTGGCAATTAATAGCGAGCTTTAAACGGCCAAAATCGGGGTTTTATTTAAAAGGCTTGTATTCTTTTCTGGAAAACTTCAACCCGGAGATGGGGACTGTTACCCGCAAGGTACTTTTTGGAAATCAATGGGCGCAGGATACCACGGGTAAGTGGTTTGCTGTAAATAACGCAATATTTACGGGTGACGCTACTGCTAACATCAATTACCGGAAAGATTATAGCGGGGGAGTAAACGGTGATTTATTTTATCTGCGTAATTGCGGTTTCTTTAATGACTTTACACCAGTAAAAACTAATTTAACCAGGACAATGCCTGGTACACAGCCTGTTGTTGACTTAAACAAATTGCCCTAATAAAAAGAATATATCTTGTAAACTTTCTGTTTTTCCCGGTAAACCGTTAGCTCAGTAATATCATAATTGAAATATTTGAATAAAATTTTATAAGATAATTAGACATGAAAAGTCTTAATAATTATCTTTTTAGGATAACTATTAATTTTTTATGAAAATAAAACTACCTTGCTTTATCGAATTGATAAGTTTTTAACAGCATATTAATCGCACAACTATGGGGAATAATAATAAATCTGTTACAGAATATTATTCCGAAAACAATTTATTGCTAATTAATATTATAATCCAAATTTAATATTGGTTGGAATTTGTAAAATTTCAGCTTATTAAAACATTTTATTACAGAATGGCTAAAGATCACAAAAAAGAGAAGTCGAAATTACACCCGGCATATTTGGAAAAAACGCCGACGGGGATAACGGGCTTAGATGAAATAACCGAGGGTGGTATCCCTAAGGGCCGCCCTACTTTAATATGTGGACAGGCGGGCTGCGGTAAAACACTCATGTCGTTAGAATTTATTGTGCGCGGCGCTATGGAATTCAACGAGCCCGGCGTGTTTATGGCGTTTGAGGAAAAAGCAAGTGAATTGGCGGTCAACGTAGCCTCATTAGGTTTTGACCTTGAAAAGCTACAAGCTGACAAAAAACTCAGGATCGATTATGTACATATTGATCGCGCCGAAATAGAGGAAACAGGCGAGTATAACCTGGAAGGATTATTTATTCGTTTGGGTTATGCTATTGACGCTGTAAATGCTAAAAGAGTGGTGTTGGATACGCTTGAAAATCTTTTTTCGGGTTTATCTAACCAGGCTATTTTGCGTGCAGAGCTGCGCCGCCTTTTTCAATGGCTAAAAGAAAAAGGAGTAACCGCTGTTATCACAGGCGAACGTGGCGATGGCAAATCATTAACCCGCCAGGGACTGGAAGAATATGTATCGGATTGCGTTATTTTGCTCGACCACAGGGTTATTAACCAGATTTCAACCCGCCGCCTGCGGATCATCAAATACCGGGGATCTATCCACGGAACGAACGAATACCCTTTCTTAATTGACGAAGAAGGTATTTCAGTATTGCCTATAACTTCTTTAAAGTTAGAGAAAGAGGTATCATCAGAAAGGGTATCATCCGGCATCCCGGCGCTCGACCATATGTTGGGCGGCAAAGGCTTTTTTAAAGGCAGCAGCATTTTAGTATCAGGTACAGCAGGTACAGGTAAAACCAGTATTGCGGCCTATTTTGCCGAAGAAGCATGCCGCAGAAAAGAAAAATGTATTTATTTTGCTTTCGAGGAATCACCAAAGCAAATTATCCGCAATATGAAGTCAATTAACGTTGACTTACAAAAATATGTGGAAAAGGGTTTGTTGAAATTTATCGCGTCACGCCCTACGTTATATGGGTTAGAGATGCACCTTGTGGCCATGTACAAGATCATCAAAAAATTCAAGCCATCCACCGTAATTCTTGATCCGATAACTAACCTGGTTACTGTTGGAAATGTGAGCGAAGTAAAATCTATGCTGATAAGGTTAATAGATTTTTTACAGGAAGAACAGGTTACCGTAATGTTTACAGCATTAAGCTTGAATACCATTGTTAATGAACAAACCGACGAAGGCGTGTCGTCATTAGTTGATGCCTGGTTATTGGTACGTGATATCGAGTTTAACGGCGAGCGTAACCGCGGTATGTATATCATGAAGTCGCGCGGAATGAAACATTCAAACCAGGTACGCGAGTTTATTATAACAGACAAAGGGTTGGATTTAGTGGAAGTTTACCTTGGCCCGGAAGGCGTATTAACAGGTTCGGCAAGAGAGGCACAGAAATTGCAGGAAGCCACCGGCGAAGTACTGCGTGATTTTGCAGTTGGTAGTAAGGACCGCGAGCTCATTAGGAAACGCAAAGTTTTAGAAGCTAAAATTTCCAATTTGCAAATGGAATTTGAGTCGGCTGAAGAAGAACTGAATAAAATGTACCAGGAAGACCAATTGGTTAAACAGGTAGCTAATAAAACCAGGCAGGAAATAACGAATTTAAGAAGAGGAACTGGCGCTGATGATAAGGAGGTTAAAAAATGACACCTAAAGCGAAGGCATACGAACTGAGGTTATATGTGGCGGGTAATACGGCAAAATCTGTTACCGCATTAGCTAATCTTAAAAAGTATTGTGAAGAACATTTAAAAGGGCAATACAAAATTGAAGTGATAGATCTGTTGGTGCAGCCGCAGTTAGCCGAGGGTGATCAGATATTTGCAATCCCAACACTGGTACGGAAGGTGCCTGAACCGATACGTAAAATTATCGGCGACCTTTCAAATGAAGAAAAAGTACTTGTTGGGCTTAATATAAGGCCGGCATAACAAATTATAGATGACGGAGCAACAAGAAGCGCATGCTGATGATGTGGATTTGTACCAAAACGAGATTTACCAATTACGTTTGTTTGTAACAGGTGCATCCCCAAACTCGACACGTGCCATAGCTAACCTGAAAAAGATATGCGATACATATTTGAAAGGTAGCTATGAACTGGAAATTATTGATGTTTATCAACAGCCGTTGATTGCTCAAAGCGAACAAATAGTTGCGCTGCCAATGCTGATTAAAAAATTTCCGGGTGCAGAGCGCAGATTGGTTGGAGATATGTCTGATAAAAAAAGAGTTTTACGGGGGCTAAGTGTGAATTACTGATATGGATACGGCTAAACCTACATATGATGAGCTATTGAACGAGGTTGATAACCTACGGTATGAACTGGAGGAAGCAAACGATACCATAGACGCTATCCGTACAGGCAAAGTTGACGCCCTTGTTATACAGGACGGTAGCGGCCACCAGCTTTATACCTTAAAAACTGCTGATCAAACCTATCGCACGTTTATTGAAAAAATGAACGAAGGGGCCATTACGCTTAACCGGGAGAGAACTATTTTATACAGTAATTCGCGCTTTGCGAACATGGTAGGGCAGCCATTGGAAAAAGTTATCGGTTTTCCGTTTGATGATTTTATACCCGGCGAATACAAAGAAAAATATGCGGAAATAATTCATAAAGGTTGGGATAGTGAATGTAAGGAAGAAATAATGTTAATTAACCAGCAACATGGATACACACCTTGCCTTTTATCATGTGCTACACTTGAACTGCATGAGGGTATAGCCTTAAGCTTAATACTTACTGACCTTACCATTCAAAAGAATGCTGAAAAACAATTAAAAATAAATAATGAGCAACTAATTATTGCGCAGGACATTACTGTTAAGCTAAATAATGAGCTGGAGGATACCGTAAAAACACGTACGGCCGATCTGTTGATCAGCAGGGAACACTTTAAACTACTGTCTGACAATATCCCGCAAATGACGTGGACTAATTTACCTGACGGTAATGTTAATTTTTACAATCGGCAATGGTATGATTATACCGGGCTAAGCTATGAAGAAACCAGGGACCTGGGCTGGAAAGCGGTCGTGCACCCCGAAGATCTGCCTTTAACCGTAGAAAGATATACCGCCGCTTTAGCCTCGGGTGGAATTTTCGAGGTAGAGAACCGCTATAAGCGTAATGATGGCAATTATCGCTGGCACCTTAACCGGGCAATTCCCTTACGTAACGATGCCGGTGAAATTATTTTTTGGGTAGGTACCGCTACGGATATTGAAGATCAAAAGCGTGAAATGGAGCGCCGCGACGAATTTATTGGTATTGCAAGCCACGAGCTAAAAACACCTTTAACCAGTTTAAAGGGGTATTTACAATTGATCACTTATAAAAAAGAGCAATTACCCGAAGCAATAAGGCAATATATTGATAAAGCTACAGTAGCCCTTAATAAATTACAAAGGTTAGTTAACGACCTGTTAGATGTTAGCAAAATACAGGCAGGTAAACTGGAATATGCCGTTGCTGATTTTGACCTGGCAAAAATGGTAAAATCATGTGTGGAAAATGCCCAGCATATTTATCCTTCGCATGAGTTTGAAAGCCAGGTTGATGGTGTGTTTATGATCAACGGCAACGAAGAACGTATAGAACAGGTTTTCATGAACCTGGTAAATAACGCGGTAAAATACTCGCCGGTTAATAAAGAGGTGGTTGTAAAGCTTTCAAAATTAGAAAACGTAGTTCGGGTTTCGGTTACTGATAATGGTATCGGTTTATCGGCTTCCCAAACAGATCATATTTTCGAGCGCTTTTACCGGGTAGAAGATAAAACGCATATGTCCAGCGGATTAGGCATGGGGCTTTATATCTCGAAAGAAATCATAAAAAACCATAATGGCCAGATTGGTGTAGAAAGCGAATTCGGCCACGGCGCTACGTTTTATTTTGATTTGCCGCTGGCGTAAAATTCTTTACAGGTTTTCCAAACTTACTTAGTATTCCATTTAAACCATTTGATGCCCAGGAAGGCAAACAGGATGGTGTAGGCAATGGTAGCCAATAATGAGTTGGTAGTATCCATGCTCCAAAGTTCGGGCTTTGCGCCTACAGCAAGTATGGTTCGCACAGTGCCATATGGCGACCAATGAGTAACTTGTTTTAACTGGCTTCCCAACATGCCAAGCTCGCCAAACATGCCTATCATTATGAAGGCAAAATAAACCAGCCTTGTTGTTGAATTAACAGTTTCCGGGTTTTTAATGCGGCCCACAATTACCTGTCCTAACGCCAGGTACACAGCACCGCCAACAAGTGTCATCATATACATAAAAATGTAGTTGGAAACTGGGAGTATAATTTCGTCAAATTTATAGCCGATTATAAAGATCAGCAATGTCATAACGGATATCATTAGTAACTGAACTACTATCCTGCTCATCATAATACACCATGAAGGGACCGGAGCCACCCTCAGGCGTTGGAATATACCTTTGTCACGGTCGCGGGCTATAGAATTGGTATAGCCCATTAGCCCTATTGCTACAAGGCCTATGGTGATGCAATTTGACATAACGAACGCGCCGCCTAATTTTGCTACAAGCCCTTTCCATGAAATAAGAATCATAAGCGGTACTATAAGTGCTAATAAAGATGAACGGCGATTACGCCATAAAGTGGTCAAATCAGCGCGAAGCAATGCACTGAATACGGTTGATGTTTTGGGGATAGTTATTTCCATTTTGTTTTACAGTAGAAATTATGAACGGACTGCGCTGCCGGTTAAGCCGATAAATACATCTTCTAAAGTTATGCGGCCGCGGCGCGATACTTTTATTACTTCAGGATCATCGCGGTGTTTATCGATCAACCCTTGTGGCGTACCGGTGGCAATGATCCTGCCGTGGTCAATAATGCTGATACGGTCGCACACGGCTTCGGCTTCTTCCATTGAATGAGTAGTCAATAATACAGCATTTCCTTTTTCGCGGATGGCTTCCATACGTACCCATAACTGCCTGCGCGATTGAGGGTCGAGCCCGCTGGTAGGCTCATCTAATAAAACCAAATTAGGATCATGGATGCTGGATATAACCAGGGATACGCGCTGTTGCTGGCCACCCGATAATTGCCCGAATCTTTTGTTTTCAGCGTCGGTCAAATTAATATCTTTCAGGATGGTCATAATTTTTTCACGGGTCATTGGCACACCGTAAATACCGGCGTATAGCTGTAATATTTCAACGACGTTTAATTCCGGTTGAAAACTGGTAGCCTGCAGTTGTACCCCCAGGGCCGAACGGGCGTGGAGCGGTTGTTTTAAAGTATCATAACCTGCTACAGTTATGGTTCCGGATTGTTGTTTCAGCAAACCTTCAACTGCGCTAAGGGTACTGGTTTTTCCGGCACCATTTGGCCCCAAAAGCCCGAATATTTCGCCTTTGTAAACATTAAAAGATACATCGTTTACCGCCTGAAATTTTCCGTAGAAAATATTGAGGTTGTCAACGTTTAAAATGTGCTCTGTTTCGGCCATAGTTATTTGATAGGAATACAAGTATAATAAATCGCGCTAAAAAAACGCTAAGAAACAGGAACATGCCGTAAATAATTTGCGAAGAGTAGAGGCCGGTAGTAAAAGCTATAAACAAAAAATCCCTTCCGAAACCGGAAGGGATTTTTTGTTATTACCAGCGTCTTCTGTAAACAACGCGACCGCGGTAATAAGGATGATAAACCGGCCTTGCGTAATAACCGCCATAAACATAAGGGCGATGATAATAAGCTGGGCCGTAATAACCATATCCATAAGCCGGCGCGGCATAAACCCTATGATAAGGTGCTCCTAACCTGACACCAACACTAATTTGAGCGTGAGCAATTTGCATAGTAAATACCATCGCAACTGCCAATATTGAAATTTTGATAGTTTTCATAACTGTTGTATTTAGTACTATTAATAAGACAGTTTGAAAATAATATGGTTTAACTTTTTTTCAAGTTTTTTACCCTGACTCGTATATGCGCAGCTTATTTTTAAGATGGGTAGTATGATTCTGCAAATCTTCAAAGCGTTCTAATAAATGAGTAATGGCTTCTATACCAGGTACATTTATTTCTAAATCGTTATGCAGGCGGATCATTTTTTCCAGCTTTTGTAATTCGCTTTCGGGGATGTAAATATTTTCGTTTTGTATAGTGATCTCTACCAAACCTGCTTCCTGTAAAGCATTGATGAAAGTATATTCAACATGATGATATACACAAAAATCACTGGCCGCTATTAAATGTTCTGTTGTCATGGTTCATTAATTTAAATCAGGATTTAGCTAACTCTTCAAATAGTTTTTTCTGCTTGTCGGTAAGGTTAACAGGTATTTGTATATCGTAAGTAAGGTACAGGTCGCCAAATTGGCCCTCTTTTTTATAAACCGGCAACCCTTTACCTTTCAGCTTTACTTTGGTGCCATTCGGCGTTTCGGGCTTTACCTTAACCTTTACTTTCCCTGTTAAAGTTTCGGCTGTTATCTCGCCGCCTAAAACCGCGGTGTACAGATCAAGCTTAATGGTATTTAACAAATCGCTGCCGTTACGTTTAAAACGCGGATCGTCAGTAACATGAAATTTAATATACAGATCGCCCGCCGGGCCGCCATTACTGCCCGGGTTTCCATGCCCGGCAATTTTTATAGTTTGACCGTTCTCTATCCCTGCGGGAATGGTAATACGGATGTTTTTACCATTGATAGTTAATGCCTGTTTATGCGTTTCACTGGCTTCAACCAGGCTCATGGTAAATTCGGCGTTCAAATCCTGGCCGCGATATTTTGACCGCCTGCCGCCGCCCGAGCTTTTACCGAACATAGATTGAAAGAAATCAGAAAAATCGCCACCGCCGCCTCCGCCAAAATCGTCGAAACCACTACCACCTTGTCCGCCGTAACTGTATTGCTGGCGGCTTTGTTGTTGCTGCCTGGCTTGCTGCTGCTGGCGCTCATATTCT
>Ga0207153_1093_pt1 | contig 19066 bp, 8 predicted proteins | sample Alteio_BWMinHeat_27_FD_153580 | JGI IMG/M metagenome (GOLD analysis project Ga0207153, IMG submission 153580) | Enriched cells from forest soil in Barre Woods Harvard Forest LTER site, Petersham, Massachusetts, United States -... | ecosystem: Environmental > Terrestrial > Soil > Temperate forest >...
GCTCCTCGATATGATGGTACCGATAATATGTTTGGCGTTTATGGCTTTTTCAAAGGCCTCATTAATAATAACGTTATTGCTATCGGGAGCAGCATTTGGGTAAAAATCCCGGCCCTCCTTAATATGTGCGCCCATGGTTGATATAAATTCAGGGCTTACATAATCTACACTTACCAGTAGTTGTTTGCTAACATCCTTTCCGGGCCAGCCAAAATCGCCGGTGTTGCTTCCTAATTGTAAAACTGTTTGTGAGCTTGTGCTTGCATTTGTTATAACCCCGGTGCTAATAAGATCGTTCTTAACCGTACGTTTTAAACCGGGTACTGATATGAAAGCCGGTTTACCTTTACTTGAAAATGTAATTAAGAAAAACAACCCCGGCTACCCGGTTGACTATAAGTTTGTTGATGAACAATTTGACAAGTATTTTAAAGCCGAAACACTTGTAGGCAAGCTATCGGGCATATTTGCTTCATTAGCCATTATTATATCATGCCTGGGTTTATTTGGCCTTGCGGCTTATACCGCCGAAAGAAGGACAAAAGAAATTGGCATCCGCAAAGTGCTGGGCGCAACATCGGCCAAGCTAACTGCCCTTTTATCAAAAGATTTCTTAATACTGGTTGTCATATCGTGTGTGGTAGCTTTTCCAATTTCATTGTGGATAATGACCTTGTGGCTGAAAGATTATGAATACCAAACTCAAATAAGCTGGTGGGTATTTATCGGCACCGATTTACTGGCCATTTCAATTGCACTGGCAACGGTTAGCTTCCAGGCAATTAGGGCAGCATTAACAAACCCGGTAAAAAGTTTAAGAAGCGAGTAGAACAGTTTGCAGCAAGCAGTACACAGTTGCTGCATTAAATGAATAATTAAAAAATGATTAGTGGGCAGTTTGCAGCCATAACAAAGAATAAACCAATGAACTAATGAACCATTAAACTAATAAACCAATTAGCTATGATAAAAAACTATCTAAAAATGGCGTACCGTAACCTGCTAAAGCGGAAGGTATTTAGCCTGATAAATATTATGGGGTTGGCTATTGGTATGGCAGTGTGCTTATTAATTGTTTTATTTATCAAAAGTGAGGTAGGATATGATGATTTTCATAAAAATAGCGACAACATATATCGTATAGCGCTTGACCGTAAATACCCCGGCAGGTTATCGTCCTATGCTATCATCCCACAGTCGATAGGTGATGCGGTTAAACATGATCTTCCGGAGGTTAAGGAATATACAAGGTTATTCAGCATTGCGGGTGATACCGGTTTTCCATTTAATATAGGTGAGAAGGTTTATGCGGAAAATGATGTTTATGCCGCCGACTCAACATTTTTTAAAGTTTTTACCGGCGATGCCATTGCGGGTGACCTTACAACTGCACTGAACAAACCAAATACTGCTGTAATTACAAAAACAACAGCCGATAAAATTTTTGGTAATGCAGCCGGCGCGGTGGGCAAACAGTTTGAAGGAGGCGGAGCTAATGGCAAGGTTAGCTATTTGATTAGCGCCGTAATTAAGGATTGGCCGCAGAAATCGCACCTGCATTTTAATATGCTGATCTCAACGCTTAGTTTCCCTAACCTGTCTAAACCAAATTATACAGGTTTCTCAAATTATACATATCTGCTTCTTAATAAAACGGCTTCTCCCGCATCGGTTGAAAGCAAGTTTCCGCAACTGATAAAAAAATATGCCACCGGCGAAATAGGCCGGACCTTTGGAGAAACTTACGAGCACTTCCAGGCTGCAGGCAATGGCTATCATTATTATCTGCAACCATTAAAAGCAATTCACCTTACTTCTAACCTCGAGGCTGAAGCAGGCACCAACGGAAGCAGTAATGTCATTTACATTTTTGCCATTATCGCGGTATTTATATTGGGCCTGGCATGTATTAATTTTATTAATTTATCTACGTCGCTATCGGTTGAGCGTGCCAAAGAAGTTGGCATCCGCAAAACATTCGGTTCGGAAAAAGGCGCAATTATAATTCAGTTCCTGATCGAGTCTATTTTTATCAGCATATTAAGCATGGTACTGGCATTTGTGCTGGCAATATTATTTTTGCCGTTATTTAACCATTTGGCTAATAAGGATCTATCAGTTCTGTACTTCCTTTCTCCGGTAAACCTTTTATTATTGGTTGCCCTTGCTTTTGGTGTTGGATTGGTAGCAGGTATTTACCCTGCTTTTATACTGTCGTCATTTAACCCTATCACCGTACTTAAAGGCAAATTCAAATCAAATAAATACGGATTAGCGTTACGCAATGGTCTGGTTATTTTCCAGTTTGCCATTTCCATAGTGTTGATAATTGCCACCATTACCGTTAACAGGCAAATAGGCTATATGCTGGGCGATAGCCTCGGCTTTAATAAAGACCATGTAATTGTGGTAAACAACGCTTTCAATCTTGGTAAAAACAACGTGGTTTTTAAAGACCAGCTACTCAATATTTCGGGAGTAAGTGATGTAAGTAACGCTTCGACCGTACCGGGCAACCAAAACTTTTTCGGGATAACTTACCAGGCAATAGGCTCAAATAAACCTGTAACCGGGCGCGGCATTGTGGTTGATGAAAACTACGCGAAGCTACTAAACCTTGAAATGGTGAAAGGGCGCTTTTTTTCAAAAGAGTTCCCGGCAGATACACTGAACCTGGTATTGAATGAAAAAGCGGTAACCGAATTGGGTTTAACAGAGCCGATAGGTTCGCGCATAATAAGCCCCGGGCAAAATAATCCTGACGGATCGCCGGTAGTATTTACCGTGATAGGCGTAGTTCATGACTTTCATTACCAGTCATTACATCAAAAAATAAACCCGTTAATATTTAACACTTTTCGCAAGGCGCAACTATCAAACGTGGTAGCTGTGCGTGTAAAAGCAGATAATTTTAAGGCGGCTGTACAGCAAATTGGCACACAATGGGATAAGTACGTTAAGGATAAACCTTTTAATTATTCGTTTTTAGATCAGCGGGTGGCTAACCAATATTTAACCGAACAAACCGCCCAGCGATTGTTCACCATTTTTTCGGCATTGGCTATTTTCATTGCCTGCATAGGGCTAATGGGGCTGGCTGCTTATGCCACCCAGCAACGCATGCGCGAAATAGGTATCCGCAAGGTTTTAGGTGCATCGGTAAGCGGCATAATGACCATGCTATCTAAAGATTTTCTGAAGCTTATTTTATGGGCGGCCCTGATTGCCTTCCCGGTTGCGTGGTGGGGTATTAACAGCTGGCTGCAAAATTTCGCTTACCGTGTAACCATAGGCTGGTGGGTGTTCTTATTTTCAGGGGCATTGTCGGTTGCTATTGCTTTACTTACTATAAGCTTCCATGCCGTTAAAGCAGCAGTTACCAATCCGGTTACCAGTTTAAGAAGTGAGTAAAAACAGTTGGCAGTTTGCAGCAGGCAGTTTGGCACTTGCAAATACCAATAAACAAATGAACTAATGAACCACTAAACCAATTAGCCATGATAAAAAATTATTTAAGGAGTGCCATTCGTAATATTGCCAGGCATCCGTTTATTTCATTCATCAATGTTTTTGGTTTAACCGTTGGGTTAACGTGTTGCCTGCTTATTATAGCTTATATAGTTAATGAGCGCAGCTATGATAAATTCAACAAAAACGCCGGCAACATTTACCGTGTAACCCGTATATTTTATGCGGGTCCTAATGTAGAAAGCCTGCATCTAAGTGCTGTTGCCCCGCCATTTGGTCCGTTGTTGCAAACCGCATTTCCTGATATCAAAAAAATAACAAGGATGCTGCCCAACGGCACTACCGCGCTACGCTATAAAGAGAAACTTTTTAATGAGCAGAATTCTTTTTTTGCTGATGAGAATTTCTTTGATTTCTTTACCGTTCCGCTTGAAAAAGGCGATTCGCGTAGCTCGCTGAAAGAACCCTATAGTGTGATGATGACCCCGGCCGTGGCTCAAAAATACTTTGGCAACCAGGACCCGATGAATAAAACTATCATATTGGATAACAATAAACATGAGTTTAAGGTAACGGGCATTTTCAAACCATTTCCTGCCAACTCGCACATGCACCCGGATATTTTAATGTCATTTAATACCCTTAAAGACACATCCATATATGGTGAAAAGCAGTTGGAAACCAATTTTGGTAATAACTCATTTTACACATACCTGCTTTTCCCTAAAGGCTATAATGCAGATAAGGTTGAAGCACAACTACCAAATTTTCTGGATGAATACGTCCACTTTCCCGTAATGGCCGGGATGCCGCGTAACTTAAAAACACACCAGATAACTAAGCTAACCTTTCAAAAACTGACCGACATTCACCTGCGTTCACATCTTGATGATGAGATCGAGGAAAATGGCAACATTACACGCGTCTACATATTTTCGGCTATCGCACTGTTTATTTTGTTGATAGCTTGTATTAATTACATGAACTTATCAACCGCTCGTTCCACATTACGTGCAAAGGAGATAGGTATCAGGAAAGTAATTGGCGCGCAACGCAAGGAGATCATCAGCCAGTTTTTAAGTGAATCTGTACTGATAACATGGGTGGCATTAATACTTGCCATTGGGTTAACGTTCTTCTTAGTACCTATGGTCAATTCACTGTCAAATCAAAACCTTTCGGTAAGCAGCTTACTGCAATGGCGGGTTTTGTTGCCTGTATTATTGCTTCCTTTTATAATTGGCATTATCAGCGGTATATACCCTTCCCTTTTTATGTCGTCGTTTATCCCTGTAAAAGTATTAAAGGGCATACTTAAGGCTGGCTCAGGCGGCATCTCGTTCAGAAAAGTACTGGTAGTAACTCAATTTTCAATCTCTATTATTTTAATTGTTGCTACTACCGTAGTTTACCAGCAATTGCAATATGTAGAGAACAAGGCGCTTGGTTTTAATAAAGACCATATTATCACCATGAATTATGTGACCACGTTGAATAAGCAATATGAGGCATTCCGTAATGACCTGTTAAGCAATACAGCTGTAAAAAGCGTCGGCCGTTCATCACGCATACCTTCGGGGCGTTTGCTCGACGATCAAAACGCGTCGATATTACAAGGCGGTTCAATGCAGCCTATAAAGGTTGACCTTAAATTTATTACTACCGATTACGACTTTGTTAATACTTACGGTATGCAAATGGCATCGGGCAGGAATTTTTCGCGGGCCTATTCAACCGATACCAATAACTATGTAATTAACGAGACTGCCGTTGCCGCGCTTGGATGGAAAACCCCCGAAAACGCGTTAAACAAAGACATGAGTTATGCTGGTATTAAGGGCAAAGTAATTGGCGTGGTAAAGGATTTTCATTTTGAATCATTACATCAAAAAATCATACCATTATTGTTCCAACTGCCATCATTGCGCAATAGTTATTACCATAACCTGTCTATAAAAATAGATGGTAATAATTCGCAGGCTGCCATAAGCGCAATACAGGAAACCTGGAAAAAATACCTGCCCGAAACACCGTTTGATTTTACGTTCCTTGACCGGAAGTTTGCAAAACTTTATAATACCGAACACCAACAGGGTACTTTATTTACCATATTCTCATGCATTGCCATATTTATTGCTTGCCTGGGTTTATTTGGCTTGTCGGCATTTACCATAACCCAGCGGGTTAAGGAAATTGGCGTACGCAAAGTATTGGGCGCAAATGTTCCGCAGATAGTTATTGAGCTTTCAAAAGACTTTTTAAAGCTGGTTTTAATAGCCGCAATTATTGCTTTACCAATAGCCTGGCTCTCGATGAATAAGTGGCTTACGGGTTTCGCCTTCAGGATAAATATTAGCTGGTGGGTTTTAGCTATGGCCGGGGTAATGGCGCTTATAATTGCTTTTGTCACTATCAGCTTTCAGTCAATTAAAGCAGCACTCGCAAATCCGGTTAAAAGCTTGAGGAGCGAGTAAGGCGGTTGTCAATGTGCACTTAGCAGTTAAGCAATACCAATAAACTAATGAACAATTGAACCAATAAACCAACACGATGATAAAAAACTATTTTAAAATTGCTTTCCGCGGATTTTGGAAGCATAAAGTATTTACATTGATAAACATTATAGGTTTATCTATCGGCATTAGCGCCGCGCTGGTTATTTACCTCATAGTACATTTTGATTTTACCTTCGATAAATTCCATAAAGATAGCGACCGTATTTATAGGGTAGTAAGTAATTATTCCTTCCAGGGAGAGAAAGGTTATAACGGAGGCGTTTGCGGTCCGCTGGTCGGCGCTGCAAAAAGTGATGTTCCCGGTATTGAAGCTACAGCTCCTTATTTTGCCTTAGGCGAAGCCAACGTATTTGTTGCGGGGAAAGGCCCCGAACCTGTAAAGTTTAAAAATCAGGGCAATATTGTATTGGCAAACGCCGAATTTTTTAAAATATTTAACTATACCTGGCTGGCCGGTTCATCTGCAAATGCACTGAATGAGCCAAACAAGGTTGTATTAACCTCAGAGCAAGCTCAAAAATATTTCCCAGGGCTCACCTATAACCAAATGATAGGTAAAATTGTAACCTATGATACATTGAAAACCGCCGTTACAGGCATTATACAAACGCCTAAACAAAATACTGATTTTAACAGCCGGGATTTTATTTCATACAGCACAGGAACTTCATTAGCTAATAAAGCGATTTTAGATCAGCTACAATTAAAGCAATGGGGTAGCACCAGCTCAAGTTCACAATTATTTATCAGGTTAGCCGCAAACACATCATCAGCCCGGATTGAAAAACAATTGAATGACCTGTTAAGGAAAAACGATCCCCCAAAAGCAACAGACAAAGGAAGCACGCATGGATTTAGTCTGCAGCCGCTAAGTGATCTGCATTTTGATAGCAATTACGGCGTATTTGATTTCAGCGATCGTGTAGCCAATAAATCAACTTTATATGGTTTATTAGCAATAGCAGTATTTATCCTGCTATTAGGTTGTATCAATTTTGTTAATTTAACAACCGCCCAGGCTACACAAAGGGCCAAAGAAATTGGCATCCGCAAAACTATGGGCAGTAGCCGCCGCCAGTTGATATTTCAATTTTTAAGCGAAACATTCATCATTACGTTTATAGCGGTTATCATTTCAATTGCACTAACCCCATTGGCGTTAAAAATATTTGCAGACTTTGTTCCGGCAGGTGTAAAAGCTTCGTTAAGTTTTGACATGATAATATTCCTTGTGCTACTTACACTTGTTGTAAGTGTGGCTTCGGGATTTTACCCTGCCATTCTGTTATCAGGCTACAAACCTATAACGGTACTTAAAAACCAGGCAGCTACCGGCAATAGCCAAACACGTAATGCATGGTTACGCAAATCATTAACTGTTACCCAATTTATTATAGCGCAGTTTTTTATAATGGCTACCGTATTAGTGAGCAAACAAATACACTATGCACTGAATAAAGACCTGGGTTTTAAAAAGGACGCTATTATTGTTATTAACTCGCCATATAAAAACCGTACAGTTGCCCGTAACCAATTCATTTTAGATAAGTTGCATGATATGCCACAGGTAGAAATGGTGAGTGTTGGCAGCAATCCGCCATCATCCGGTAATAGCAACTCTACACTGGTTACCTATAAGGATGGCAAAAAAGAAATTAAGTCTGACGTACAGTTAAAATTCGGCGATGAAAATTACATCCCGGTTTATCATATAAAAATAATTGCCGGGCGCACTTTACAACGTACAGATACCTCGAGAGGCGTGGTTATCAATAAAACTTATGCTACCATATTAGGGTTTAAAAACCCTAACGATGCCATTGGTAAAACACTTACCGATTTTAATGGCATTAAAAGCTTACAAATCGTAGGCGTATCTGCCGATTTTTACCAGGCATCATTACGTAAAGCAATTTTGCCGCTGGCCATATATACAGGTAAAGATAAGTTTATGACAGGAACATTCCATATTGCTCTAAAACCGCAAACAGCCGGAGGAGATGAATGGAAAACCGCTATAGCAGGAATGGAAAAAGCCTGGAAGCAAACCTACCCGGATGATGATTTTGAGTATCATTTTTTTGATGAGAATATTGCCAAATTTTATACACAGGAACAGCATATCTCAACATTACTTGCCTGGGCAACCGGCCTTTCTATATTTATCAGCTGCCTGGGTTTATTGGGTTTAGCCATTTACACCACTACGCAACGTACCAAAGAAATTGGAGTGCGCAAGGTATTAGGGGCTTCTGTATCGCAAATTGTAACACTGCTATCAACCGAACTGGTATTATTGATATTGCTGGCATTTATTATAGTAACGCCTTTAGCTTATTATGCTATGAACAAATGGATACAAAACTTCGCCGACCGTACAGCCATAAGCTGGTGGATATTTATAATAAGCGGTATAGGCATGTTGCTTACAGCGGTAATAACATCAAGCTTTCAAACGGTAAAAGCTGCTGTAGCAAATCCGGTTAAGAGCCTGCGGAGCGAGTGAGGCAGTTTGTACTAACTTCTATAACACATAATGACAATTCGAAACCGAACAATTAACTGTTCGGTTTCGATACATCTATTTTTTCATGATCATAATAAAACATTGATTTACAGATAGTTATTCAAATGGCATAGTATTCTCCTTATTGCATGTAATAAAGCGAGTTAATCATGATCAAAAATTACATCAAAACCGCGTTTCGCAGCCTGTTGAAAAACAAGGGTTACAGCTTTTTAAATATATTCGGTTTAGCTATTGGCATTGCCTGCGCGGCGCTCATATTTTTATGGGTTGAAAATGAAGTTAATTTTGATTCGGTAAACGTAAAAAAAGACAACCTGTACGTTGTACGCGAAAATTTACCTTTGGATACAAGGGTTTTTACCCATTCATCTACACCGGGTTTGCTTGGACCGGCTATGGTGGCAGACATGCCGGGCGTGGCTCAAACATGCCGCACCACCGAGGGTGACATATCTTATCTTTTTTCAATTGGCGACAGATCCGTTTTTGCTTCCGGTCGTTATGCTGAGGCGTCAATTTTCAGCATGTTTACCTTGCCTTTTGTACAGGGTAATGCCGCAACTGCTTTTGCGCAGGTACACTCGGTTGTCATAACCCAAAAAATGGTTAAAAAGCTTTTTGGCAACGATTACAACGTGATCGGGAAAAGCGTGCAGGTTGATGGCAAGCAGTCTTATATCGTATCAGGTGTGATAAAAGATTTACCTGCAAATTCATCAATACAATTTGAATGGCTCATACCCTTTAAAGTTTATTATGATCAAAGCCCGTGGTTAAAAAGCTGGAACAATAACTCGTTAAAAACCTATGTAGAGTTAAAGCCGGGCGTATCTGTAGAAACCGTTAATAAACAACTATACAGCTACGTGCAGCAACACGAGCCTAAAGTACCGAGCCATACTTTTTTGTTTGCTATGAAAGACTGGCATTTGCGCGACGACTTTAAAGACGGAAAAATGACCGGTGGCGGGCAAATTGAATACGTCCGCATGTTTACCGTTATTGCCTGGATAATACTGTTTATAGCCTGTATAAATTTCATGAATCTGGCTACCGCCCGCAGTGAAAAACGAGCCCGCGAAGTTGGCGTGCGCAAAGTTTTAGGGGCTGGCAAAGGTTTGTTAATTACACAGTTTATCGGCGAAGCCTTATTTCTGTCCATCCTGTCGGCAATTGTTGCAATGGTGATTATTGCGGCAATACTGCCTACGTATAATACATTGGTGCAAAAGCAATTAACCTTAGGCCTGGATAATCCATACCATCTTATTGCGCTCACCTTAATAACAGTTATTTGTGGTTTGATTGCCGGCAGCTACCCTTCGTTATACCTGTCGTCATTTAACCCGGTTAGCGTGCTTAAAAGTGTTAGGCTAAAAACAGGAGGCGCAGCCTTTATCCGTAAAGGCCTGGTCGTATTGCAATTTACAGTCTCTATTGTTTTGATCATCAGCACCATAATTGTTTACCAGCAAATACAGCATGTAAAAAACAGGCAACTTGGTTTTAATAAAGACAACCTTTTGGAGATGGACCTACAGGGCCAGATGGGCAGGCACTACGATGTAATTAAACAAGAATTGCTGAATACAGGTTTTGTTGAAAATGTTGCTTTGGCAGATCATTCTCCACTTTACAGCGGTAATAACATGTCGGGATTAACCTGGGATGGTAAACCGGCCGATTCAAAAGTATTGATCTCCATGCGCTACGTTAACCCCGAGTTTATGGAAACCGCAGGCCTGAAAGTTGTTGACGGGCGTAACCTTACAGTTACCGATTCGGTGCAGGAACATAAACAGGTACGCGTACTCATCACCAGATCGCTCGAAAGATTAATGGGTAATGGCAGCGCCGTAGGCAAAATATTACGCGGTACAGGCGATACTACTACCATAGTGGTAGTAGGTATAGTAAATGATTTTCAATATGGCGACATGAACACATCTAAATCTGACCCGGTGATGTTTCTTGGTGTAACGCCCCAACATGCTAATTTGCTGTACGCAAAACTAAAGTCGGGAAATGATGTCGAGAAATCGTTAGCTGCGATACAAGCGGTAATGAAAAGAAATAACCCTGCCTACCCTTTTGATTACCGCTTTGTTGACGACCAGTTTAATGAGCTTTTCGCTACCGAAATGCTGGTAAGCAAGCTATCGACAGTATTTGCCTCATTAGCCATTATAATTTCATGCCTGGGTTTATTTGGCCTGGCTGCGTATACTGCCGAACGCCGCATAAAGGAAATAGGTATCCGTAAAGTTTTAGGCGCAAGTGTATCAGGCATAACCGGCCTTTTATCCCGCGACTTTTTACAGCTTGTTGTGCTTTCATGCGTTATCGCCTTCCCGGTGGCTTACTGGGCCATGCAAAACTGGTTGAAACATTACGAGTATAAGATTGAAATTCAATGGTGGGTATTTATAGCAGCAGGTGTAGCAGCAATATTTATTGCTTTGGCAACCATCAGTTTTCAATCCATTAAGGCTGCCATTGCCAATCCGGTTAAAAGCTTAAGGAGCGAATAATCAGTTGGCAGTTTTGAGTAAGCAGTTTGCAGCCAACACCAATAAACTAATGAACAATTGAACTAACCATGATAAAGAATTATTTAAAGATCGCTTTGCGCAACCTTGCTAAAAACAGGATAAGCAGTATGATAAATATTAGTGGGCTGGCTATTGGGTTAGCTTGTGTGCTGCTTATAGGTATGTATGTGCGCGATGAATTTAGTTATGATAGTTTTTTTAAAGATGCCAATAGAATATACCGGGTAAACCTGGATACAAAAATGGGTATCAATGAAGGTGTTACCGGGCATACCCCTCCACCGGCTGGTGCAGCACTTAAAGCAAACTTTCCGCAAATTGAAAGCTATACCCGCATATTATTGCCCGGCGACGAGGTGGTGCACTATGAATCAAAAGGCCAGAAAAGTTCGCTGACCGAGAAAAACATCATGGTTGTTGACTCAAATTTTTTAACGTTTTTCAACTATCCATTACTTGAAGGCGACCCCTCAACCTGCCTGAATGGTATCAACTCGGTTGTTATTACTCAAAAAGCGGCTAAAAAATATTTCGGAAATGAGTCGGCCATCGGCAAAAACCTGGTGTTAGACGAATATGCTACACCTTTTGTAGTAAGAGCTGTATTAAAAGACATTCCCAAACAATCATCATTACAGTTTGACATATTGCAACCAAGTGCAAGTATGCCGCCGGTAAGGCACTTTGGCTGGAGTTGGGTTTGGCTCCAAATGGGCACCTATGTTAAGTTAAGTAATAATGTAGCTACCGACCCGGCGAGCATAGCCAAACTGGAAAGTAAATTCCCGGCTATGGTAGCAACACAAGCTGCAGGCGCCTTTAAGCGTGTAGGCCAGCCCTGGGATGAGTTTAAGCGCAAGGGTGGCCGCTGGGATTTGAAGTTGCAACCATTAGCTGATCTGCATCTTTACTCAGCAAACATAGGCACCCGTTTTTTCCAGCAAGGCGATATTAAGTACGTTTATATATTTTCGGCTATTGGGTTATTTATCATATTACTGGCTTGTGTAAACTTCATGAACCTTTCAACCGCGCAATCGGTAAAAAGGGCAAAGGAAATAGGCATACGCAAGGTATTAGGGTCTGAACGAAAACAGCTTATATGGCAATTTATGGCCGAAGCTATGGTATATACACTCCTTGCCATGCTAATAGCCATTATTTTGGTAGTATTAGCATTACCTGCATTTAACCAACTGGCCGATAGGGAGCTCACCCTAAATGTCTTTCTCGATATAAAAACATGGGCAGGTATTGTTCTATTGGTACTATTCACCGGGATATTGGCGGGCAGTTACCCGGCATTTTTATTAACCTCGTTTAAGCCTGTAAGTGTATTAAAGGGCAGTGGCCTGTTTAAGGGTACTACGGGCGGATTTTTCACCCGAAACGCATTGGTTGTTTTTCAATTCACGGTTTCTACGGTGCTTATTATTTGCACCATAGTAGTATATAAACAATTAATGTATGGGCAAACCAAGGATCTTGGCTTCGCAAAAGAAAATGTGGTGGTTATCTCAAACACGCGCAGGCTGGGAACCAGCGAAGAAACTTTGCGCCAAAATTTATTACGATTACCACAGGTAGCTAATGCAAGTATATCGTCGGGCATGCCGGCAGCAAACTCGTTTGGAGATAGCTACACGCCCGAAACAAATGTCGAAAATAAAACCGGTGCTGAAAGCAATATAGACCTGTCGTCATTTATGGTTGATGAGGCGTTTATCCCTACACTTAAGTTTAAGCTTTTGGCGGGAAGGGCCTTTGGAAAAGACTTTGCCGACTCTGCCTCGGTTATATTAAATGAAACCGCTGTTAAACAAATAGGATGGAAAGACCCTATAGGTAAAATGCTTTATTACCCGGGCAATAACCAACGCTTTAAAGTTATTGGCGTAATCGGCGATTTTAATACCGAGTCATTACACAGCGGTATTTCGCCTTATGCCTTATTTTACACTGCATCTAAAACTTATAATATCCGGTCGTCCTACATCGCGGTACGTATAAAACCCGGCAACTACGATAAGGCTATCAACAACATTACGCACGAGTGGAAAGCCATAGCGCCAAACCTGCCCATAGAATATACCTTTATGGATGCCGCGTTTGATCGTCTTTATCACGCCGACCAAACAATTGGCAAAGTTTTCACCGTATTTACCTGCCTCTCGTTAACCGTTGCATGTTTGGGTTTACTTGGCCTGGCTATGTTTACTGCCGAACGCCGCACCAAAGAAATAGGCATCCGAAAAGTGTTAGGAGCATCGGTAAATAGTGTAGTATCTATGTTATCAAAAGACTTTATAAAACTGGTGCTACTATCGTCTTTAATCGCATTTCCAATTGCCTGGTATGCTATGAATAAGTGGTTACAGGATTTTGCCTTCCCAACTGCAATAAGCTGGTGGGTTTTTGTATTAGCCGGCGGCTCCACATTGGCAATCGCGTTGTTAACCGTTAGCTTCCAGTCATTAAAGGCAGCATTAACAAACCCTGTAAAATGTTTAAGAAGCGAATGATGGGACAGTTGGCAGTTTTGAGTTAGCAGTTGACAGCTAAAAGAAACACCAATAAACTAATGAACAATTGAACTAATGAACTAACCATGATAAAAAATTATATAAAAATAGCCTGGCGTAACATCATCCGTCACAAAGCATATTCAACTATTAACGTTGCCGGTTTGGCAATTGGTGTTGCGGCTTGCCTGCTCATATTTGTAGTGGTGCAATACGAGCTGAGCTTTAATAAGTCTCAGTCCGACTATAAAAGCATTTACCGGGTAGTTTTAAAGCAAACTCATGATGATGGTGTAACTTATATGGAAGGAGTTCCCTACCCTATGCCCGATGCGTTGCGGCTTGATTTTCCGCAAGCTAAGTTTGCAAGGGTCATAACTAATTATGGCGCACAAATTACTGTTCCTTCGGGTACCGGAAACAATGCGGCCGACAATAAAAAGTTTATTGAGCCCATAGGTGTGTTCTTTTTGGAGCCTGATTTTTTTGATATTTTTAAATACAAATGGTTAAGCGGCGATAAAGCATCATTGGCGCAGCCAAATATGATTGTATTAAGTAAAACCACCGCCGCAAAGTATTTTGGAGACTGGAAAAACGCAACGGGTAAACTGTTAAAAGTAGATAATTTATTCACCGCAAAAGTTGCCGGTATTGTTGAGGATACGCCATCAAACAGCGATTTGCCTTTAAATATGGCAGTATCGTTCATAACATTTAAGCCTTACCAAAAAAATTATTATATAGATGATAGCTGGAATAGTGTGGGCAGCAATAGCCAGGTATTTGCATTATTACCACCCCAGGTTAAAGCATCGTCTATTGATGCGCAACTGAAAGGCTTTACCAAAAAGCATTATACCGGCCGAAGTAATTTTGCCCGCGAGCACTTTTTGCAACCATTGGCCGATCTGCACTTTGATACCCGCTTTAATAATTCGCTTGGCGACCATGTTACCAATGTGGCTACCATTCGCACGTTGATCTTAATTGCCCTGCTTATTATTGTTATGGCGTCTATCAATTTCATTAATCTGTCTACAGCACAATCTGTAGGGCGGTCAAAAGAAGTAGGTATCCGCAAGGTGATGGGCAGTAGCCGTATGCAATTGATCAAACAATCATTAGGCGAAACCAGCCTTATCGTAACTTTCTCGGTGTTGTTGGCAATAGTTATCGGGTGGGTTTTTAAGTTACGCGGCATCCCGGCCATTACGGGAAAGTGGACGTATTCATCCAGAAAATTTGGTAGTTGTGCTTCAACCTTATCTGCATTATAGCCTTTAGGGAAAAGCAGGTATGTGTAAAATGAGTTATTACCAAAATTGGTTTCCAACTGCTTTTCACCATATATGGATGTGTCTTTAAGGGTATTAAATGACATTAAAATATCCGGGTGCATGTGCGAGTTGGCAGGAAATGGTTTGAAAATGCCCGTTACCTTAAACTCATGTTTATTGTTATCCAATATGATAGTTTTATTCATCGGGTCCTGGTTGCCAAAGTATTTTTGAGCCACGGCCGGGGTCATCATCACACTATAGGGTTCTTTCAGCGAGCTACGCGAATCGCCTTTTTCAAGCGGAACGGTAAAGAAATCAAAGAAATTCTCATCAGCAAAAAAAGAATTCTGCTCATTAAAAAGTTTCTCTTTATAGCGTAGCGCGGTAGTGCCGTTGGGCAGCATCCTTGTTATTTTTTTGATATCAGGAAATGCGGTTTGCAACAACGGACCAAATGGCGGGGCAACAGCACTTAGATGCAGGCTTTCTACATTAGGACCCGCATAAAATATACGGGTTACACGGTAAATGTTGCCGGCGTTTTTGTTGAATTTATCATAGCTGCGCTCATTAACTATATAAGCTATAATAAGCAGGCAACACGTTAACCCAACGGTTAAACCAAAAACATTGATGAATGAAATAAACGGATGCCTGGCAATATTACGAATGGCACTCCTTAAATAATTTTTTATCATGGCTAATTGGTTTAGTGGTTCATTAGTTCATTTGTTTATTGGTATTTGCAAGTGCCAAACTGCCTGCTGCAAACTGCCAACTGTTTTTACTCACTTCTTAAACTGGTAACCGGATTGGTAACTGCTGCTTTAACGGCATGGAAGCTTATAGTAAGTAAAGCAATAGCAACCGACAATGCCCCTGAAAATAAGAACACCCACCAGCCTATGGTTACACGGTAAGCGAAATTTTGCAGCCAGCTGTTAATACCCCACCACGCAACCGGGAAGGCAATCAGGGCCGCCCATAAAATAAGCTTCAGAAAATCTTTAGATAGCATGGTCATTATGCCGCTTACCGATGCACCTAAAACCTTGCGGATACCTATTTCGCGCATGCGTTGCTGGGTGGCATAAGCAGCCAGCCCCATTAGCCCTATGCAGGCAATGAAAATAGCCAATGCCGAAAAAATGGTGAACAATCGCTGGGCGGTTTGTTCGGTTAAATATTGGTTAGCCACCCGCTGATCTAAAAACGAATAATTAAAAGGTTTATCCTTAACGTACTTATCCCATTGTGTGCCAATTTGCTGTACAGCCGCCTTAAAATTATCTGCTTTTACACGCACAGCTACCACGTTTGATAGTTGCGCCTTGCGAAAAGTGTTAAATATTAACGGGTTTATTTTTTGATGTAATGACTGGTAATGAAAGTCATGAACTACGCCTATCACGGTAAATACTACCGGCGATCCGTCAGGATTATTTTGCCCGGGGCTTATTATGCGCGAACCTATCGGCTCTGTTAAACCCAATTCGGTTACCGCTTTTTCATTCAATACCAGGTTCAGTGTATCTGCCGGGAACTCTTTTGAAAAAAAGCGCCCTTTCACCATTTCAAGGTTTAGTAGCTTCGCGTAGTTTTCATCAACCACAATGCCGCGCCCGGTTACAGGTTTATTTGAGCCTATTGCCTGGTAAGTTATCCCGAAAAAGTTTTGGTTGCCCGGTACGGTCGAAGCGTTACTTACATCACTTACTCCCGAAATATTGAGTAGCTGGTCTTTAAAAACCACGTTGTTTTTACCAAGATTGAAAGCGTTGTTTACCACAATTACATGGTCTTTATTAAAGCCGAGGCTATCGCCCAGCATATAGCCTATTTGCCTGTTAACGGTAATGGTGGCAATTATCAACACTATGGAAATGGCAAACTGGAAAATAACCAGACCATTGCGTAACGCTAATCCGTATTTATTTGATTTGAATTTGCCTTTAAGTACGGTGATAGGGTTAAATGACGACAGTATAAAAGCAGGGTAAATACCTGCTACCAATCCAACACCAAAAGCAAGGGCAACCAATAATAAAAGGTTTACCGGAGAAAGGAAGTACAGAACTGATAGATCCTTATTAGCCAAATGGTTAAATAACGGCAAAAATAATATTGCCAGCACAAATGCCAGTACCATGCTTAATATGCTGATAAAAATAGACTCGATCAGGAACTGAATTATAATTGCGCCTTTTTCCGAACCGAATGTTTTGCGGATGCCAACTTCTTTGGCACGCTCAACCGATAGCGACGTAGATAAATTAATAAAATTAATACATGCCAGGCCCAATATAAATACCGCGATAATGGCAAAAATGTAAATGACATTACTGCTTCCGTTGGTGCCTGCTTCAGCCTCGAGGTTAGAAGTAAGGTGAATTGCTTTTAATGGTTGCAGATAATAATGATAGCCATTGCCTGCAGCCTGGAAGTGCTCGTAAGTTTCTCCAAAGGTCCGGCCTATTTCGCCGGTGGCATATTTTTTTATCAGTTGCGGAAACTTGCTTTCAACCGATGCGGGAGAAGCCGTTTTATTAAGAAGCAGATATGTATAATTTGAGAAACCTGTATAATTTGGTTTAGACAGGTTAGGGAAACTAAGCGTTGAGATCAGCATATTAAAATGCAGGTGCGATTTCTGCGGCCAATCCTTAATTACGGCGCTAATCAAATAGCTAACCTTGCCATTAGCTCCGCCTCCTTCAAACTGTTTGCCCACCGCGCCGGCTGCATTACCAAAAATTTTATCGGCTGTTGTTTTTGTAATTACAGCAGTATTTGGTTTGTTCAGTGCAGTTGTAAGGTCACCCGCAATGGCATCGCCGGTAAAAACTTTAAAAAATGTTGAGTCGGCGGCATAAACATCATTTTCCGCATAAACCTTCTCACCTATATTAAATGGAAAACCGGTATCACCCGCAATGCTGAATAACCTTGTATATTCCTTAACCTCCGGAAGATCATGTTTAACCGCATCACCTATCGACTGTGGGATGATAGCATAGGACGATAACCTGCCGGGGTATTTACGGTCAAGCGCTATACGATATATGTTGTCGCTATTTTTATGAAAATCATCATATCCTACCTCACTTTTGATAAATAAAACAATTAATAAGCACACTGCCATACCAATAGCCAACCCCATAATATTTATCAGGCTAAATACCTTCCGCTTTAGCAGGTTACGGTACGCCATTTTTAGATAGTTTTTTATCATAGCTAATTGGTTTATTAGTTTAATGGTTCATTAGTTCATTGGTTTATTCTTTGTTATGGCTGCAAACTGCCCACTAATCATTTTTTAATTATTCATTTAATGCAGCAACTGTGTACTGCTTGCTGCAAACTGTTCTACTCGCTTCTTAAACTTTTTACCGGGTTTGTTAATGCTGCCCTAATTGCCTGGAAGCTAACCGTTGCCAGTGCAATTGAAATGGCCAGTAAATCGGTGCCGATAAATACCCACCAGCTTATTTGAGTTTGGTATTCATAATCTTTCAGCCACAAGGTCATTATCCACAATGAAATTGGAAAAGCTACCACACACGATATGACAACCAGTATTAAGAAATCTTTTGATAAAAGGGCAGTTAGCTTGGCCGATGTTGCGCCCAGCACTTTGCGGATGCCAATTTCTTTTGTCCTTCTTTCGGCGGTATAAGCCGCAAGGCCAAATAAACCCAGGCATGATATAATAATGGCTAATGAAGCAAATATGCCCGATAGCTTGCCTACAAGTGTTTCGGCTTTAAAATACTTGTCAAATTGTTCATCAACAAACTTATAGTCAACCGGGTAGCCGGGGTTGTTTTTCTTAATTACATTTTCAAGTAAAGGTAAACCGGCTTTCATATCAGTACCCGGTTTAAAACGTACGGTTAAGAACGATCTTATTAGCACCGGGGTTATAACAAATGCAAGCACAAGCTCACAAACAGTTTTACAATTAGGAAGCAACACCGGCGATTTTGGCTGGCCCGGAAAGGATGTTAGCAAACAACTACTGGTAAGTGTAGATTATGTAAGCCCTGAATTTATATCAACCATGGGCGCACATATTAAGGAGGGCCGGGATTTTTACCCAAATGCTGCTCCCGATAGCAATAACGTTATTATTAATGAGGCCTTTGAAAAAGCCATAAACGCCAAACATATTATCGGTACCATCATATCGAGGAGC
>Ga0207153_1094_pt1 | contig 19039 bp, 21 predicted proteins | sample Alteio_BWMinHeat_27_FD_153580 | JGI IMG/M metagenome (GOLD analysis project Ga0207153, IMG submission 153580) | Enriched cells from forest soil in Barre Woods Harvard Forest LTER site, Petersham, Massachusetts, United States -... | ecosystem: Environmental > Terrestrial > Soil > Temperate forest >...
TCGTTTTGTGATGGCGGACGACCTTGCAACCGTCGGCAAAGGGGTGGATCGCAGCCGATGGGGAATGACGCCGCCAACCTCGAACGCCTACTACAACCCGCTGTGGAATGAGATTGTTTTCCCCGCCGGCATTCTGCAACCGCCGGGCTTCGATAACAACGCCACGGATGCGGTGAACTACGGCTCAGTCGGAGTCGTCATCGGCCATGAGATTTCCCACGGCTTTGACGATCAAGGGGCGCAATACGACTACCTCGGGCGGCTGCGGAATTGGTGGACCGACAACGATCTCAAACAGTTTAAAGAACGGGGAGCTTGCGTAGTGGACCAGTTCGACAATTACTACATTGAACCGGGCGTCCACCATAACGGCAAGATGGTGCTGGGCGAGAGCATCGGCGACCTGGGCGGCGCTAAGGTAGCTTTTCTGGCGTATAAGAAGTCGCTAGAAGGCAAACCACGCCCAGCGGACATCGACGGCTTCACTCCGGAACAGCAGTTCTTCATCGCGTGGGGTCAGTGGCGCGGAGATGCCATTCGCATTGAAGAACAGCGTGTCATGATGCAGGCGGACCCGCATCCCATCGGGAAATACCGTGTCAACGGACCGCTTTCAAACCTTCCTGAGTTTCAACAAGCATTCAGTTGCAAGGTGGATGCAGCGATGGTACGGCAAGGCGACAAACGCTGTGATGTTTGGTAGGAGAATGCGGAGAAGCGAGAGCAACATTACATGTCGCGTTCTTCTGACCTGCTTGATCGTGCTGCTGCAGGCGGCCCAGGCGCAGACCAGCCATGGGCCTAAAGTGCGCGCAATCACCGCGTTTGTTCGCCTGGATTCGAGCCATTACAAAGAACAGCTCGCCGCAACCAGTCAGAGCCTTAGCATCGCGAAAAAGAAATTCCAGGAAGCGGGCTGGGAAGTGGAAACGGTTCGCATCACCATGCAACCGTTTCCGGAATTCGTGCACGGCCTAGCAAAGGACAAGGCCCTCGCGTTGCTGCTCGATCTGGACGGTCTTGCCTCCGGTAACTACGACTTGAACGTCGGTCCGGCGATGATGCAGGATTCGGATGATCCCGCCATGATGGACCTGCTGGCCGAGTTCCTGGCACGCGCCAAGGTCACCAATGGCAGTGCGATTGTCGCCGGCGACGACGGCATTCACTGGCGGGTGGTCCAGCGTGCGGCGCATCTGGTGAAGTATGTGGAAGAGAACAGTCCACACGCTCAAGGCAACTTCAAGTTCGCCGCCACGGCGATGATTGCTCCGTACGGGCCGTTCTTTCCTGGCTCCTATCACACCGGCAGCGGTGGGAAGTTTGCCATCGGATTAGAGTCTGCGAATGTCGTACTCGACGTTTTGAAAGAGACCAAGGGCCAGCCCGAGGCTGCCGCGCGAAGACTGAAGCAAGAACTCTCCCGTTATGCCGCCGAGGCCGAAAGTATCTCCCAACAAATCGCCGCGCAAAGTGGATGGGAGTATCTCGGCATCGATCCGACGCCCGCTTCGCTTGGCGCTATCTCGATCGGGGCCGCAATCGAGGCCTACAATGGACACCCCTTCGGCAGCAGCGGAACCCTGAGTACGGCCTTTCTGATCACGACCGCGGTCCGGGCAGTTCCGGCCAAACAGGTGGGATACTCCGGGCTCATGTTGCCGGTGCTCGAAGACCAAAGACTGGCTCAACGTTGGTCCGAAGGCAGGATTTCGCTGGACGCCCTTCTTTCCTATTCTTCAGTTTGTGCCACCGGCCTGGATACTGTGCCCTTGCCGGGCGACGTGAGCGAAGAACAGATTGCGCGAATCCTGGGGGACGTTGCTTCGCTGGCTTTCAAATGGCACAAGCCGTTAGCAGCGCGCCTGCTGCCGGTTAAAGGCAAGCAGGCCGGTGAACGCAGCGAATTCGACGATCCATATTTGACGAATGCCACTATCCAGCCGCTACCGTAGTTTCTCCGCAAGACCTCCGGGGGGGTAACTTGGATTGAAAGTCAGCCACTACCTACCTCCGTCAAACTTGACTCGCACTTACAAAGTAGGTAATATAACTACTTTAGGAAAAGTCATGGAAAAGACCATTTCAGCTGCCGACGCTAACCGGAGATTTTCGCAGTTGTTACGTGATGTTAAGACTGGACAGAGCTATTTGGTGACGAGCCATGGCCGGCCGGTCGCACGCATTGCGCCGGTCGGGGAACACTCCATGGCAACCTCCAGCGCGCGGTCTTCTCTGCTCAAGCGGCTGCGGTCCGAACGAGTGCTTACCATCGGTCGCTGGAAAAGGGACGAGTTGTACGATTAGCCGACCATGCGCCTCGCACTCGATAGCAACGTACTGGCGTATGCCGAAGGCGTGAACGGGGCAGCCCGCAAAAAGACCGCTCTTGACATCATCGCCGGGCTGTCAGAACAAAGCACCTTCCTCCCGGTTCAAGTGCTTGGTGAGCTTTTTCAAGTGTTGGTTCGAAAGGCGGGCCGTTCACCGGAACGGGCACGTACAGCAATCTTGAGCTGGCAGGATGCTTTTCCGCTGATCGAAACATCTTCATCTGTCATGCTGGCTGCGACGGACCTCGCCGCCGACCATCACCTTAGCATTTGGGACGCTGTAATCCTCTCCGCTTCTGCCGCAGCCGGATGCCGCCTGCTTCTCTCCGAAGACCTGCATTCCGGATTCACCTGGAGCGGAGTGACGGTTGCGAATCCATTTGCTCGGGAAAAACATGAGCTACTGGCAGGATTACTGGAGCCCTGACACAAAAATGCGCCAGCTGGTTGGCCGGCGCTCTTTGTCTGAAGACTTTACGCAAAAATTATTTGTTCTCGCCGGTGGGAGTAGCTCCGAACTCGCGACGAACAACGGGCCGGGCAGCGCGGGCAGCGACGGGTGGCACTCCGGCGGCTGCTCCATAACGTTCCATCAATAAGGGAACCATGGCATTCTCGGCTTCCTTCACAAAGGTCAGAGAGTTGTCGCCGTTCAGGTCGACGCGCACAAAATCTCCCAGCTTGACCTGTCCGGTCGCCACCAGGTTGGCTAGCGGGAATACCAGATGACGCTCAATTGCCCGCTTCAGGTGGCGCGCTCCGTACTTTGAGTCAGTACCTTCTTGCAGCAGGAAGCCCTTCACTCGATTGGTGCAGTTAAACACGAACTGGTTGGCGGCGGATGCCATCAGGACACGTTGTTGCACCATCCCCAATTCGATTTCCAGAATCTGCTCCAGGTGCTGCGACCGCAGGGTCTTGAACACAACCACCTTGTCGATGCGGTTCATGAACTCGGGAGTGAACTTACGGCGGGCGGCATCGACCGCTGTGCGGTCGATCTTTTCATCCAAGCTCGAGTCCACTTGCTTGGCTTTCTGGGCAAACCCCAAGCCGCCATCCACTAGATTGCTCATCTCGCTGGATCCAAGGTTCGAGGTCATGATGATGATGCATTGCGAAAGATCAACCCTGCGGTTGTCGCCGAGAGTGAGCGTGGCTTTGTCGAGAATGCCGAGCAACAACTGCCAGAGGGCGTCCGAGGCCTTTTCAATTTCGTCAAACAGTAATACGGACAACTTGAGCCGGTCAGTGTGCCACTGGTTCAGCGCCTCCTGCGTGAGTAGGGGGTGGGTCTCGCGGTGGCCGAGATATCCTGGAGGAGAACCGATCAGCTTGGCGATCTCATGGGAGTGCTGGAACTCGGCGCAATCGATCTTGATGCACGCGCGGGCGTCCCCGAACAACCCCTCGGACATAGCTTCGACCACACGCGTTTTCCCGGAACCAGTGGGCCCGAGAAAGAGCAGGTTGCCGACTGGACGTCCGGGAGGATTCAGCCCGGCCAGGAACATCTGATAGATTTCGACCACCTTCTCAACCGCAGCTTCCTGGCCGACGATCTTCCGCCGCAAGGCGGCTTCAAAATCCCGAGCGTCGTTACTGCGTAGAGTGGGATCGAGTACTATGTTCGCAGCGTTCTTCATTGGGTGACGGCCCTTGTCTTTCTCACTGGGTCTGACTCCCTTGGACTGACAAAATCTGTCATTGGCAGGCAACCCATGATAGGCTCTATGCCTATCGCTTTACCTCCACTGCAAATGATTCGCCATCGGGTGGAACTGCTTGTGGCTGAGGTTTTTGCCAGAATTCTGACGCCTTAGCCCCTCCCCAAAGCCGCCATCCCTTGTGGAACTCGACCCAGTAGAGGAAATACTTTGCGCATGCAGGGAGTTTTCTGCTACCCGCAAGTGCCACCACACGTGGCTCTGACCGGACGTAACTAGCTCGTAATAGGTTGCCCAATTAACCTCGGTTACAGCGTTTGGGAGATCAACAGTGCGTCGTTTTGGCCTGATTCTTACGGTGATGGGGTTATTTCTTACCCTGTGGATTTTCTTTCGGCACCTGCCTTCGGCAGCGGCGCAGTCAGGGCAATCGGCGGCATTGGTTCGTACCTCTGGCTCCGCACCGGTTACACCCAAGCCCCCGTTGACGAGTTCGCTTGTGACCCCCATCGTTCCTCCGGGTAGCACTTTGTATTTGGCGAAGCGCGGAGATACCGTCGCGTCAATTGCGCATCACTTTCTGTCGCAGACTTCATTTCTGACTTCAAGCGAACTGGCTGAGGCCATCCGCAAGGCGAACATTGATCTGGAGAAGAAGACGTTCCTCAAGGCCGCCGAGCCAGTGATTGTGCCTGGAATGCTGGAGGCTCCGATCGTCGAGAAAACAGTCCCCGTGGCGCGGGACTTCGAAGTGCGCGCAATATACCTGACCGGACTGATGGCAGGCAGCGATCATGGCATACGTATCATCCGCCACTGGCATGAGGTCGGCGGAAATGCGGTGGTGTTCGACATCAAGGACAGCGATGGCAGCGTGAATATTCCGTTCGAGCACCCGCTGCTCGGCAAGCACCATACTCCGCTTCCCGATCTTCCCAAGTTCGTGAGATTTCTGCATTCACAAAATATGCATGCCATTGCGCGCGTGGCTATTTTCCGCGACCAACGGCTGGTGGTCGAACACCCGGAACTGGCAGTGAAGTCGCATCGCACCGGCCAGCCCTGGCAAGAGAACGGCAAACTGGTATGGACAGACCCATCGCAGCCAAAGGTTCAGGAGTACGACATTGCGCTAGCCATGAAAGCAGCGCAGTCCGGTGTGGATGAAGTGCAGTTTGACTATGTCCGCTTCCCTGCTGAAGGTGATCAGAAGGACGCGAGCTTCGTCTTTCAAGCCGAGCACGCCGACTGGCATCGTACCGATGTGATCAGTGATTTCCTGAAGCATGCCTACGCTGAGATACATCCCACCGGAGTGCTGCTCTCGCTCGATGTGTTTGGTGTGATGGCATGGCAACGCCCAGTGGACCTAGCCCATACCGGCCAGGATATTGTTGGAATGGCTCAACACTGTGACGTGCTCTCGCCCATGATTTACCCCTCGCATTTCTTTGGTATGGACGGCATTGCCCATCCTGGTGATGCGCCGGAGCACTTCATCGGCACCTCCATGGACCGGTTCATTCTCATCACCAAAAGCAGCGGTGTGGTGATTCGACCCTGGCTGCAGGCTTTCCACTGGCGGACCAAGACCTACTCTCCGCAGTACATTGAAGTACAGGTTCAGACGGCGAAGGAAAAGGGTGGGATCGGCTTCTTGTTCTGGAACGCTGCCAACGACTACAGCAAACCATATGTAGCGATGCCGGAAATGCGATCTTCCAAAGGAAAATACTTCCGCGGTGATGAAATACCCAGCAGCGTGCAAGCCAGTCTGGGAGACGAAAGCTCGCCACCGCGGCCGCCTACGGCCCCGTAGCTGACCATGACTCCAACCGCCAAACTGGCTGTCGCGCAAACCCCGGAGGAAGCGGCTTACGTCCTCTTAGAGCAAGCCCGGCAGCAGGTCGCGAAAGGCAAAGAAATTACGCCCCTGGCCGTGGTGGTCTGTGAAGAAAACCATCGTCCCGCTTATGATCTGGTGGGTCTCGCATTCACGGACGAAACCAGGCATTCTGCCTTCCGCCAGGTGGTCACCATGGCCAAACAGAAAACGGCCAAGGCGATTATTACCGTTGCGGAGGCCGACTACTACCGCGCGGATAAGCGGCAGGCATCCGGGGACTGCATCTTTGTGACTGTATCCGGCGACGGGATGGAGACGGTTACGATGCGCCTACCCTTCACTCGCGGCCGGTGGCGGAGCAAGATCAGATTTGGCGAATTGGAAAGAAAGACAGAAGCGACGCCCCTCGCCTTCCTGCCCGATTGGCCTTAAAACGTTTCACCACCCGCCGACCGTAGACAAAAGACTCCTATTTCGTCGAATCCGACAAAAAATAAGACGCGAAAAACGTCCTGCATTGTTTCCCGGCTCAGATATAATCGGCTGGTTCGTGCTTCCCTGAGCTGGAAGCCGTGCCGCTTGCGAGCCAACAAGCGGATCCGCCCGCGGTAGAAAAAACTTGGCACAAGAAACGCATCTTAATGCCGCACGAGTGAATCCTAACTTTAGGAGTACCCATGGCGATTCAGAAGACCGAGAGAATCTGGCATAACGGCAAGTTCATCCCCTGGGACGAGGCGCAACTCCACGTGATGTCGCACGTGGTGAATTACGGCTCGTCGGTGTTTGAAGGGATCCGCTGTTATTCGCTGCCTTCAGGTCCGGCAATTTTTCGCGCCCAGGAACACATGCAGCGCCTGCTGGACTCGGCCAAGGTGTACCGGATCGATGTGGACTACACCCGTGAAGAACTGATCGCGGGAATGTTGGAACTGGTCGGCCGCAATGGCGTTTGGCCCTGCTATCTACGCCCAATCGTGCTGCGTGGATACGGCGAAGCCGGGGTCAATCCGTTTAATTCTCCCACCGAGGTCTACATCTGCAATTATCCCTGGGGCAAGTATCTAGGCTCCGATGCCGAACAGGGTGTGGACATCTGCGTTTCTTCGTGGACGCGCATCGCCCCCAACACGCTGCCCGCGATGGCAAAGTCCGGCGCCAACTACATGAACTCGCAGCTCATCAAGATGGAAGCCATTTTGAACGGCTACGTCGAGGGCATTGCCTTGGACGTGAACGGCTACGTCAGCGAAGGCTCGGGCGAAAATGTGTTTGTGGTGCGCCACGGAACGCTGCAGACAGCGCCGCTGGGAAACTCGGTTCTGCCGGGCATCACCCGGGATTCCGTTCTGAAGATCGCTCAGGAGTTGGGAATTCCAGTGGTCGAGCAAGGCATTCCGCGGGAATTACTGTATCTGGCGGACGAAGCCTTCTTCACCGGGACCGCCGCCGAGATCACCCCTATTCGTTCGGTGGACAAGATCAGCGTGGGCAAAGGCGTGACCGGACCGATTACGCGGTCGATTCAGAAAGAGTTTTTCGGGATCATCCGCGGCGAGAAACCCGACCGCTTTAATTGGCTGACTCCCGTGCCGGTCAAGAGCAAACAGCCGGTCGGAGTGTAAGCGAGATAGGATTCTTTCGAAGCCGCCCTGCGGGGCGGCTTTTTCTTGTCAGTGCGCGGCCCACAGCAGTTCCACAGGATAATTGGCAAAAACTCGATCTGCGCTTACCAAGACCATATTTTCGAAGTTTGCCTGCGCCGCCAGCAAGCGATCAAACGGATCACGACGATGAGGCTGTAGTTGGGAGACCGCCAGGGCGTGCTGGTGCGAAACCTCCAACGGACGCACGCCCTGCTCCGCCATTCGACGCGGCACGAAGGTTACAGCCGGTTCCGGCAAGCGCAGTTTTCCTGAACTCGATTTGATCGCGATTTCCCAGGCGGACGCGGCCGACAAAAAGACTTCCTGCCCGGTTCCAGCGATTAATTCTCTCGCCTTCGAAGAGAGCCGATCGGGTTCGAAGAGAGTCCACAGCCAAACGCCCGTGTCGAGCAGGTATTTCATTTCTTCTTTTTCTTCCTGGTGGGTTTGGCCTCGGCCTCATTCGTTGTGAACGGGGCATCGTAGAACAAAGCCTCGATCTCAGGATCAGGAGCATCGAAGTCGTCCGCCACCCAGATTCTGCCTCGATCCATCCCCATCGGGCGAACACCGGATTGGGGTTTCTTGGGAATAATCGTCGCGATTGCTTTGCCCGCGCGTGCGATGGTGATCTCCTCTCCATTCTCAACTCGCTGAAGAAGCTTTGAGAAGTGGGTTTTGGCCTGATGGATGTTGACTTCCATAGAAATATGATGGACTAAGTCCGTGGACTAAGTCAATACCTCGGATTGAATCGGCAGATCAACAACTGTAAACGCCTGAGCTCAACACCCAAGCACCAGGAGGCTGGCTTGCAAGTACAAGACATTCGGCAACTGCCGTAAAATCGCTACATGACACGTGCGCCTGCCTACAATTCGCTAGCTCGTTCCGGCAACAGGGATACCAGTCATCTCTGGAATTACCCTTGTTCCCTCTACAACCGCTCACTGGAGAGTCTCACTGGGCAGCACGTGCAGGAGGACGCACATAAGTCGTTCATGTTAAATTCGCAGGCCGCCGAATCGGGAATGAAGGACGCAGTTCTTGCAATGGGCTGGTTTTACCTCAACGGTGTTGGCGTTGAAGAGGACGTAGAGCAAGCTCGACGTTGGTACAGGAAGTCGGCACAGCAAGGCGACTCCAGAGCAATGTTTAGCCTTGGCCAAATGGCCTTCGACGAGCAGGACTTTGCGGATGCCCAGGTCTGGTTCAGGCGGGCAAGCGACAAGGGGCACGCTAGATCATTGTTCTGGCTTGGCAAGTTGTACTGGCGCGGCTATGGAGTCCCCGAAGATCGAAAACAAGCGATGGCACTTTTCCAGAAGGCCGCAGCGAGTAAGGTTCCAGAGGCGCGGCGCGTGCTAGGGTTCTTGTCACGCAAGAGTCGACAATCCCAGCGCTAAATTCGCTACACGAACGGATTGCCTGAGGTCGTTAGCGAAGTATCACCATTACACTCTTTGACTTCCCGCTACTCCAAAGCCCAGTCCTGCTCCCGTTACTTAGGTCATCTTGGGGGAACCACGTTTTCAGGCGATGATACGAGAAGCCTCAAGGAAACTCTTGCATGAACATTGATGACCTGCTTCGCATCGCCATGGAGCGGCGCGCCTCCGACTTGCATTTGAAGGTCGGCAACTATCCGCACCTGCGCATCGACGGCGAACTCGTCCCGCTGACCGATCAGCCTCGCATCAGCGCCGAGGATATGCTGACCATGGCGTTCAGCATGATGTCGGCGCGGCAGAAGCAGAAGTTCAAAGAGAGCACGGAAATCGACATGGCCTACGGCGTGGCCGGACTCGGCCGCTTCCGTGTGAACGTATTCCAACAGCGCGGTAACGTAGGATTAGTACTGCGCGTCATTCCTACCAAGATTCGAGCTTTGGATGAGCTGTATTTGCCCAAAGTCGTCGAACAGATCTGCGACCTGCCTCGCGGACTGATTCTGGTCACCGGCGTCACCGGTTCCGGTAAGTCCACAACTTTGGCCGCCATGGTGGACCGCATCAACTCCACTCGCGCGGAACACATCATCACCATTGAAGATCCCATCGAATTCCTGCATCGCGACAAGAAGGGATACGTCAACCAGCGAGAAATTGAAGTGGACACGCCCTCGTTCGGGGCGGCATTGCGCGCGTCTTTGCGTCAGGATCCGGACGTGATTCTGGTGGGCGAAATGCGCGACATTGAAACCATCGCTACCGCCCTCCATGCGGCTGAAACCGGCCACATGGTGTTCTCCACCTTGCACACCCTTGACGCCGTCGAAACCATCAACCGTATCATCGCCGTATTCCCGCCGCCGGAGCAGAAACAGATTCGCTTGCAACTTGCCGCGGTGCTGCGTGCGGTCATCAGCCAGCGCCTGGTGAGGCGTTGCGACGGCGAAGGTCGCGTTCCCGCGGTCGAAATCATGATCAACACCGCGTATATCCGGGAATGCATTCTGGTGCCGGAAAAAACCCGTGCCATCCGCGATGCCATCTCTGCCGGAACCTCGCAATATGGCATGCAGACTTTCGATCAATCGCTGTGGGACTTGTTCCAGGCTGGGCTGATCAACTACGAAACTGCTTTGGAGAATGCCTCCAACGCCGACGACTTCAAACTGCGCATGCAGGGCATCTCTTCCACCAGCGACATTTCGAAGAATGCCATGCAGTCTTCCGGCTACGGCAACTAGAATTCTGCTCCAGAGATACGAAAGGCGCGCCGCTAAGCGCGCCTTTTTAATTTGGAGGGAGGGCCAGAATTTCCTGTGGAGGCGAAATAGGGTGTAACTTCTGGCCCTTAAGAAGATCGATTCAACAAGTGGCCGCCAGCCGGGTATGGCAACACGGATTCCCGCCCAACACGATCAAAGCATGATCGAGAGTGGAGATGTCGAACACATGATCCAACTGGGTGCGAGTCAGAATCTCGCGCACAAAATGCGACGGATTCACCAGCTTGAGCTGTACTCCGCGGCTGCGCGCCCACTGATGCAGCGAGAGCAGCGTCGTCAGGCCGCCGGCATCCAGCGATTCCACTTCCGACAAGTCCAGCACCACAATGCGGCTGCTTTTCTCTGACACCACTGCGCTCCGCAGGGTGCGTACTTCCTCGCCACGCACGATTCGCCCGCCGCATCTTACGACTGCCACATCTCCGTTTTTTTCTACATCGATGGTTAGCATAACTGGCTACCTCTCAATCTCTATCGTTTACTACGGTAATAGACGGGCAAAAGTTCCCGCTGTCACCAAAAAGATGTAAAAAGAAGTAAAAGCTGTGGAACTATTGGTCTTCAACTTTGGTGCACAATGTAAGGTACGACTGCTCTATCAGATGGGCCGGGTTTCGGAGTTTCTCAAATATGTCATTTCCACGTCCTCGGAAGACTGACTCGGAGGATGAACTCTACGAGTACGCGGTCGGCGCGCTGGCGCGGCGCATGCGCTCGGTGGCGGAACTGAAACGCCTGCTGCGGCCGCGCGTAGAAGCGGACACAGAGTATGGGCAGACGCTGGTGGAGTTGGTGATTCGGAAATTGAAGGATCAGGGTTATTTGAACGATGCCCGCTACGCCGCCGCATACTCCTCGTTTCGTAAAGAGAACGAGAAGTTCGGACGGCGCCGCGTGATTACCGATCTGAAAACCAAAGGGGTCCATGCCGAAGTCATCGCGAAAGCAATCGAGTCGGTGTATGAAGATGTGAGCGACGAGCGCCTGGCCCGCGAGTATTTGAAACGCAAACGGCTGGTGAAACCCAAAGATAGAAAGCAGAGCGCCCGAATCTTTCGTCAATTGATGCGCGCTGGATTCGCAGCCAAGACGATCTTCGTCATCCTCAAGAAGTGGGACGTGGATGATGACACCCTGAGTGCTCTGGAGAGCGAAATCGAATGAGGGATCCACGAAAAGGTTGAAATCCCGCCTCATATCAGCCATACTTTATCGTCCCAATCCAACACACAGGAGAATACTTATGAGACTCATCATCGCGAGAGCCCTCGCCGTAGCGTTGCTGGTTTCCTCGGGCTTGCTCTACGCCCAGGACGCCGCTACAGACACTAAGGACGCCGCAAAAGATACCGGCCACGCCACCAAGGTTGCGGCCAAAGACACCGCCCACGGAACCAAAGTCGCCGCCAAAGATACGGCGAAGGCGACCGACAAAGCAGCTGACAAGACTGCCAAAGGCACCGATGACGTTGCCCATGACACAGCGCACGGCGTCAAGAAGGCCGGGAAAGCGGTTGGTCACGGAGTAAAGAAAGGCGCGACCGCAACTGCTGATGCAGTGAAGTAGCGCGACAGCTAAGCAAACAAAAGAGGACACAGGAATCACGGAGAGCCGACGTATCCGGCTTCCTCTGTGACCCCTGTGTCCTCTGTAGTTTAGAATTGACTTCTCATGCTCACCGGCTCTGAAATTCGGCGGAAGTTTCTCGACTTCTTTGTCCAGAAAGGGCACCGCGAGGTGCATTCGTCGTCGCTCGTCCCCGCCAATGACCCCACCCTGCTGTTCACCAATGCGGGCATGAACCAGTTCAAGGACGTCTTCCTTGGCCTGGAAAAGCGCGACTACAACAAGGCGACCACGTCGCAGAAGTGCGTGCGCGCCGGTGGCAAGCATAACGATCTCGAAAACGTCGGCTTCACGAATCGCCACCACACGTTTTTTGAGATGCTGGGGAATTTCAGTTTTGGCGATTACTTCAAGAAAGATGCCATTGCATACGCGTGGGAGCTGATCACTTCGTCGCAGTGGTTTGGGATTCCGAAAGAGAAGCTGTATGTGACGGTGTTCAACGGCGAAGGTGGTGTGCCGCGTGACGCGGAAGCTCAAAGCTTGTGGGCGGCGCAGGGTATCGCGCAAGAGCGCATCTTCGAGATGGGCCTCAAAGACAATTTCTGGCAGATGGGTGACACCGGCCCCTGCGGCCCGTGCAGCGAGATTCACTACGACATGGGCCCGGCTGCGTCGGAGGGTGGACACGTCGATTGCCGCTTTCCGTGTGACTGTGGACGCTATGTCGAGATTTGGAATCTGGTGTTCATGCAGTTTGACCGCGATGCGAGCGGCAAGCTGAACCCGCTGCCCAAGCCCTCGATTGATACCGGGATGGGGCTAGAGCGCCTGGCGGCGGTGCTGCAAGGCGTGATTTCGAATTACGACACGGATTTGTTCACACCGCTAATTGCTCGTGCCGCTGAGCTGACTGGGACGTCGCTCAAGAAGGAATTGGAGAAAGAAGCACATGCGAAAACCGCAGCCTCCCTGCGAGTAATCGCTGACCACTCGCGTGCGGCGACGTTTCTGATTTCAGATGGAGTGCTGCCTGCGAATGATGGTCGCGGGTATGTATTGCGAAAGATCATTCGCCGAGCAATAACACATGGGCGGTTGCTCGGGCAGAACAGGCCGTTTCTCCATGAGATGGTGTTTGCTGTGCGTGATCTGATGCAGAACGCATATCCCGAGATGAAGGAGGCATCGAATCAAGCCTCGAAGATCGTGCTGGCGGAGGAAAAGCGTTTTTCAAATACCTTGGAGGTAGGGCTCGAGCATCTGGAATTCAATATCGACGTCATCGTCAAAGCCGCGGTCGCGTCGCCCGAGACTCCGTTAGTCTATCCGGGCAAGGACGCTTTCATGCTCTACGACACGTATGGCCTTCCCGTCGATTTCATTGAAGACGCGGTTCGTGACGCGGGAGTAGCAATGGATCGAGCTGGCTTCGATCGCTCCATGGAGGAACAGCGTACCCGAGCTCGTGCCTCCTGGAAAGGCGCAGCCAAGCAAACCGCCAATCCCGCATACCAGCAGCTTCCGAAATCTGATTTTGAAGGCTATCGTCAGACTCGTTCCGACAACTGCGAAGTGCTGGCCATCATCAAGAACGGACAGGGCGCACAGGAACTCAAGCCTGGCGACGAAGGCGAGGTCATTCTCGACCACACGCCGTTCTATGCCGAAGCCGGCGGCCAAGTAGGCGACCGGGGGTGGTTCTACTCGGACGATCACAACACCGTCGTCGCCGAAGTGAAGGGCTGCTACTCTCCGATTCAAGGAGTGCGTGCGCATCAGGTCATTGCGAAACAAGCGATTCGCGTCGGCGATAGAGTCGACGCTATCGTCAACACCGACATTCGCCTCGCAACCATGCGCAATCACACCGCCACGCACTTGCTCCACGCCGGCCTGCGCGAAGTACTGGGCAAGCATGTAAAGCAGGCGGGATCGCTCGTGGCACCGAATCATCTGCGCTTTGACTTCTCCCATTTCACCGCGGTCGAAGACGAAGAGCTTCAAGATATAGAAGACATTATCAACAAGGAAGTTCTGCGCAACGAGAAGGTCGAAGTCATCGAGAATGTGCCCATCGATGTCGCTGTCAACGAATATCACGCGATGGCGCTCTTCGGTGAGAAATATGGCGACAAAGTTCGTGTCATCAAGATCGGCGATTTTTCGACCGAACTCTGCGGAGGCACACACACGCTTGCCACCGGCGAAATCGGCCTGATCAAGATTCTGAAGGAAGGCAGCGTTTCGTCCGGAGTGCGGCGGGTTGAGGCCATCACCGGCGAAGGCTCGGTGCAGCACTTCCGCAAAGATCACCAACTAGAAGGAGTCGTCGCCGCGCTCGCCACCCACGCTGAGACGACTTCGCCCGCCGAAGCCCTGAAGCTCGAACTCGAGAAGAAAGACGCTGAGATCAAGCGCCTCGCGCGCGAACTCGATCAGGCTCGGATGAAATCGGCGTCGTCCTCCGTCGGTTCTGTAAGCGACAAGATCAAGGATGTGCGCGGCGTCAAAGTTCTTGCCCATCGTGTGGACAATCTGGAACGCGCGCAGATGCGCACGCTGGTCGATCAACTGCGCGATAAGCTCGGGTCCGGCGTCGTCGTGCTGGGCTCGACGACGAACGGCAGTGTCTCTTTGATTGTCGGCGTCACCAAAGATCTGACCAGCCGCATTCAGGCAGGCAAAGTCATCGGCCCAGTGGCGCAGAAAGTGGGCGGTAAGGGCGGCGGCCGTCCGGACCTGGCTGAAGCCGGCGGGAAAGACCCCGGAGAGCTGGATGCGGCTCTGGGCGAGGTGTATGGTGTGGTGGAATCGCTGTTGGCGGAGCCTCGTTGACATAGCCATCTCACATGGCTATCATTGACTCATGGAAGTCAGCGTAGCCGATGCCAAGAACAAACTGCCGGAACTGATCCGAGCCGTCGAGGATGGCGAGCCTGTGACCATCTGTCGACGGGGTGTGCCGGTGGTGGAGATTGTGCGCTCGAAAAAGCCGACTGGCAAAAAAAGAACGCTGGGCACGCTGAGAGGCAGAATTCAGATCCTCGATCCGAATTGGTGGAAGCCGATGACGGACAAAGAAGCAGCCGATTTCCTCGCGGGGCGCGATTGAGTGCGCCTCCTTCTGGACACCGCGGTTCTGATCTACGCCGTGGAATCGCCCGAAAACCTCAGCAAGCGAGCTACCGCTGTTTTGCGGAACGCAGCTAATGTTCTTGAGCTAAGCTCCGTTTCCTTGGCCGAGATCGCAATCAAGGCAGCCTTGGGTAAACTGAAGCTCTCGGCTGCCATCGTCCGTCAGTCAATTCGGGACTTGGACCTCCACATATTGCCTTATACCGCCGAGCATGCATACCGTCTATTCGACTTGCCGCGTCATCACGGCGATCCCTTTGACCGGCAAATCATCGCTCAAGCCATCACCGAAGAGATTCCGATTGTGACTTCGGATGAGAAATTCGCTCTCTATAAAGAGATTAAGATCATCTGGTAGCGAATTAGTACCCAGCCAGGAGCATTTCATGAAAGACCGTATTCGGTACATCACCCATCAGGGCAAGAGGATCTTATTCGTGGATTGCTCCCACTGCACCGCGGATGAGTTGGAAAAGATGTCGCACCTGGTTCCCAGCTTCGTAAGCACCCAGCCCAAAGGTTCGGTGCTCCTCCTGGCAGATTTCACAGGTTCACAGTTCGACCGCGATGCCATCGAACGACTCAAGAAAGACGTGGTTTTTGACCGTCCTTACCTGAAGCGTTCCGCGTGGGTCGGTACCGACACCCTGCCCCATGTGTTCTACGAGCATCTCAAGAACTTCTCGCAGCGTGACCTGCCTACTTTCAAGACGAAAGAAGAGGCGTTGGACTGGCTGGTGAAAGACTAGCAGGTGGCCTGCATCCGTTATTTCAATGTTTCCGCGAACAACTGAGTGAGCTTTCCAAAGGCGCGTTCCGCCTGCACATGGTTATAGACACGGCCGCCAGGTACGGTCCAGCCGTGCAGAGCGCCTTCGTAGGTTTCGCTTTGGTAATGGCCTCCCCAGGCTTTAAGAGCATCCTCAAATTTTGCAATCGATTCGGCAGGCATACTTTTGTCATCGACCGCGTGGCCGAAGTACAGGCGAGCCTTGATCCGCTGCAGTTCGCGGTGTGGGCTGGTAGGCTGATCGGTGTAGAGGCGTCCTCCGTGGAAGGAAGCAGCAGCGGCAATCCGGTCGGGGCGCACGGCGGCGGCCCGCATGGCCATGGATCCGGAAAAACAGAAGCCGACGACCCCCATCGGGCCTGGACCGACCCCGTCACTCGCAGCGAGAAAGTCTACGTAGGCGGATGCGTCACGCTCCATCGCTTCTGGCGTTAGAGGCGCGGATAGTTCACCGATCCTCTTGGTGGTGCGTTCATCCCCGAAGTTGAGCGGAAAGTCGAAGACCGGAAGTTTGCTGGTGCGGTAGAACAGGTTCGGGACCAGCACGGCGTATCCCTGCTCTGCAAGCCGGCGAGCCATGCCGAGGTTTGCCGGACGAATCCCCACGATGTCGGTGAAGTAAAGAATCCCGGGGCGACGGCGCGAGTCAGGAATAAAAAGAGTGCCTTCGGCGGTCCCATCCGGTGTGGGTACGGTGACGGTCTGTTCGGTCAACGGAGCTCCTGCTTAAAGTGAATAGGGTCTCAAAACAGGCTTCTTGGATTTTCCCTGGCATCAGCAGGATTCAAATTGTTAGCTGCGCCACTTCAGCGTGACTGGTCCAGTCATGGGGTGACGCATCTCCTGCCCTGTGCGCTTGGTTTCAAGTTGCGCGGCCTTTAGGGCGAAATACCACTTCGCGGGTCGGTCAGCGTCATCGATTAGCATCAGATGAGGATTGTGCTTTAAGCCTTCCGATTGTTTTTCCATCGTCTGCCGGTCTTGCTCCACAAACTTTGCGAACACAAACTTCAACAATCCAGCGCCGAACGGGACCCAGCGAAACAGATTCCAGCAGGCGACCACGTCAATGCGGCAATGATTGCGAGTGATGGGCGTGACTGTGGTTAAGCTGGCAAACCAATACTTTCCCGCCCGGATGGTCTCGTAGCGTTGGTTGGGAAGGACGAAGTCGATGGTGGTAGTGATGGCCTCCGCGTCGGCGTACATGCGTAACAATTTATAGGGCGCGCTGTTGGAGCTGGGCGTGTGCGCGCTCATGCGGAAACCCATCGGGATGGGTTCAAAGTTCTTTTGCTTCTCATGAATGCTGTGACGCGACCTCCACCACCACGCCTGATGAACAAACGGCCCGTGCGCCGGATCCATGAGCCCGATGATGCCGTGATCCACGCTGCAAGGCAGCTCGGCGGTCAAGTGGGCGATCTTGTACTTATCGCTGAAGGTCGGGACTCGCGGTGCAGGAATCAGTGGCTCGGCAGCCTTGGTGAAACCCGCCCCAGCCGGCGGAAGATCGGGAACGAAGACCCAGATGTAATTGTCGTGCTCTTCGCAGGCGTAGGCTCCGGCGTAGATGCGATCGAATTTGAGGTCCTGGTCGGCAGTGAGCGAAGGAATGAGCCGGCACCGGCCGCTATGGGCATCGAACTTCCAACCGTGGTAACTACATTCGAGCTGCTGGCCGTCGAAATGGCCGTGGGAGAGTGGCATGCCACGATGCGGGCAGGCATCGCGAAGGGCAAAGGGCTTGCCCTGGCGATCACGGCCGAGGACCAGGGGGACCTCAAGCAGCATGGCCTTGTAGAGGCGGTTTCGGGTGAGGGTGCCGCTGGCCATCGCCCGATACCAGAAGCCGAAAAGCATCAGGGAGTCGGGCGCCTGAGGTGGAGGCTCTGGTGTCATGGCTGATCATTGGCAGCCTACTACAGCGGGCTTACAGCGCCAACCGGCTTGCTGGCAAATTTCTCAGACCATCTGACTCTGCCGGTCATCTGCATCACTACGAAAAGTGTAAGAATCGCCCCGATGGTGACCGCGAGACCTGTGAACCCTTTGAAGAAAAATGCGTACGAGAACAAGACGAGATAGATCAACTGTGCGAGACCCGCCTCCAGAGCAGCGAATCGCAGACCAACCACCAGGCGCAGATAGCTCACAACCAAAAACACTGAAACGGCCGAACATACAACGAACGCCAGATGGATCGAAATGTGGTCCACCAGATACGCCAAAAGCAGGTGAAAGGCAAAGAAAGCTGTGGCCAGAAAAAAGTAGTTCATTGGATGAAGATCGTTTCCCCTCAGGGTTGTAATGATGAAGATGACAAAGAAAAAGAAGAACACCCATCCAAAGTCTGTAAAAGCAATGCCAGCGAAGCCTAGCTGGGAGTAAACGTAGTTCATCAGCAGAAACCCAGGCCAAAGCAACATGGCCAGGGGTTGGTCGTAGGTGACCGCGGCCAAGAGTCCTATCGCTGCCACTGCTGCGCCGCCGATCCCGAGCGTTCGTAGGATGCTTTTCACTGGCCCTTCAATGGTAAGAGTCGGTCGGTGGGCCTGCAAAGTTACCAATGTTCAAGCTAAGCGGCAGATTGACAGAGTATACTTTATAATATAAAGTACTTTTCGTTATGGGGAATCGCATCGTGGCAATTGTGTTCATTTTTTTCTGTACTGCGGTCGCCTGGATGATTTTGGGCGCTACCATCTCTTCGCGCACCTATGAGGCCGACACCCGCCTTGAGAACAAGGTAGCTTCCGGTTGGGGCACGCGACAGACTCAGACCCCGCCCAATGCCACATATTGGGTTACGCGGACCAAAACGCAAGAATCAACTGAAAACGGGCAGAAGGTTACTCGTGAGGTGGAACAATCGATCCCGGTAGTCTTGCCGCTCGAAAGCAGCCGCATCAATGTTGCCCTGAATCTCGACTACCGTCAGAAGGGCCTTCTTTGGTACAGCACTTACGCTGTGGACTTCTCGGGAGAGTACGGATTCCGCAATACCAGCTCCCAAGAGGAGAACGTGAACTTTCAGCTGAAGCTGCCTGCTTCAAAGGCGATTTACGACGACTTGGCAGCGCTGGTGAACGGCAAGCCGGCGGCCATCACGACCAACAACAATGGAGCCTCCGCCTCGGCCGCAGTGCCTGCCGGCAGCGCGGTGCTGGTTACCTTTACCTATCGCTCACAGGGAATGGAGAGCTGGGCCTATAGGTTCGGGGACGACGTTGCTCAAGTGCGCAATTTTAGCCTGGACCTCAAAACCAACTTCAAGGACGTTGATTTCCCGCAAGATACTCTTTCCCCCACCGAGAA
>Ga0207153_1007_pt5 | contig 18950 bp, 21 predicted proteins | sample Alteio_BWMinHeat_27_FD_153580 | JGI IMG/M metagenome (GOLD analysis project Ga0207153, IMG submission 153580) | Enriched cells from forest soil in Barre Woods Harvard Forest LTER site, Petersham, Massachusetts, United States -... | ecosystem: Environmental > Terrestrial > Soil > Temperate forest >...
TTACTCTCGACGGCATGAAGGATTGGGGCATACCTCGGTGGCAGGTGTTGGTGCTCGCGAGGGATGTGCCGACACGGGCGCGCGCAACATGAAGCCAATCCCAAATGCGATCGCGGCCGCAACGGCGACGGCAGCAACAGCCCACGCCAGTCTCTGCGAGACCCTTCGTCTTGCAACTACTGGTGCAGGCACACCCGCCTGTGATCCGCCTTCGGCAATCCACTCCAGTTGCAGTTTGACGTCGTGTGCACTCTGGATGCGTTCTTCGCGCTCCTTGGCCATGCAGTAGCGCACCAAGCGATCCAGCGTCGGCGGAGTCATGGGCGCTGCTTGTGATAGCGGCGGCGGCTCGGTCGCCAGGATGGATGCGATTACGCTGGCCTGGGTCTTTCCCGCAAATGCACGCTTGCCGGTGGCCATTTCATACAGCACGCAACCCAGCGCGAAAATGTCGCTGCGCGCGTCGGCCTCAGCGCCTTCAATCTGCTCCGGAGCCATGTACTGAAAGGTGCCAACGATGGTGCCTTCCACTGTCAGCGCCTTGGGTGTGGTCATGGCGGTCAGAGCGCTGGAACTCGGGGTCTTGGCTTGCGCCTGCTTGGCCAGGCCGAAATCGAGCACCTTGGCTCCGGTCTTGGTCAGCATGATGTTGCCCGGCTTCAGGTCGCGATGGATTACTCCCTGTTGATGGGCTTTATCCAGCGCATCGGCCACCTGCGCCCCATAGCGCAACACTTCTTCCAGCGTAAGCGGCCCTCGGAGAAGACGATCAGCCAGGGTTTCGCCTTCCAGGCACTCCATCACCAGGTAGTCGAAGCCGTCCTGTGAGCCGACGTCGTAGAGAGCGCAAATGTTGGGATGAGAAAGTTGGGAGATGGTGCGCGCCTCGCGCTCGAAGCGCTCCTTCACACTGGGACTGGAGACAAAGTGCCCGGAGAGAACTTTGATGGCTACATCGCGGTCGAGCCGGGTATCGCGAGCGCGATACACTTCGCCCATACCGCCTGCGCCCAGCGGAGCCACGATTTCATAAGGACCAAGTTTCGTGCCAGAGGTGAGGGCCATTCGGGCGCAATTATAGCCCAAGCACCCGGACCGTCAATTCACAGCGCCCGCAGTACCACCAGGCTGGCATCATCCTGAAAGCGTCCGCCGCAGTGCTGGGACGCGGCTTGCATCAGCGCGTTCATGACCTCGGTTGCGCCTGCGTTTGAATTTCGCGTTGCCACCTTGACCAGGTTGGTTTCGCCGAAAGCTTCTTCGTCTGGATCGCAGGCTTCGACCAAGCCATCCGTGAACATCAGCAACTGATCGCCGCGATTCAACTGCATCTCGCTTTGCTCATAGACCCAATCGGGGAACTGTCCGAGCACCGCTCCTGCCGCGTTCAATTCCGTTGCCGTCCCGTCGGCATGCACCAGCAGCGGAGGATTGTGCCCCGCGTTGCAATAGGTCAGGCAATTGGCCTTGTCATCCAACACCGCGTAGAAGAACGAGATGAACTTGTTCACCGGGGTCAAGTCGCACAGGATACGATTCAGGCGGCGGCACAGTTCACGCGGTGCCAGCGTCTGCCACATCAGCGGTTTCAACGCCGCTTGCAAGCTCGACATCAACAGCGCCGCCGGCATCCCCTTACCCGCAACATCAGCGATGCACAGCACCGTCTGCTGGTCACTGATGCGAACCACATTGTAATAATCCCCACCCACGAAGCGCACTGGCTGCGTCATGCCGGCAACCTCGTAGTCGGACACCTGTGGCAGCTTCTTGGGCAATAGATTGCTTTGGATCTCGCGAGCTTCCTGCAGCTCATCCCGCCGTTCCCGCCGCGCCTGCCGCAGCCCCCACACTCGTTCAATCTGTACTTGAAGTTTGTCGAGGAGCTGGCTGTTTTGCCAAGGCTTCTGCACGAAGTCAGAGGCGCCCCGCCGCATGGCCTCGACCGCAAGATCAACGCTGCTCCATGCTGTCATCACCACCAGCGGCAAACTCTCATCCTTGGCCCGAATCTGCGAAACCAGTTCCAGTCCCTCGCCACCGGCGGTGGTGTCGCGGGTGTAGTTCAGATCCAGCAACACGACGTCGAACTCGTTCGCCTCCAGCGCTTTTAAAACTCGCGCAGGATGCGTGGCCGACTCTGTCTGATAGCCGTGCCCCTTGAGCAACAATCGCAGCGCGTCCAGAACGTGCGGCTGATCGTCGGCAATCAGCACTCGCCCCATCACTGGGTTCGCTGATCCATAGACTTGAGTGGTTGCCAGGGTTTCCATACTGGGCAGAATTGCACCCTGCGGGCCAAAGGCTGTGTCGGCTGCAACTGTTGATTTCAAGAGGGGTTAAGAGTTCTCATCGCAACCGGTCGCAGTTGGCAGTTGTGCGCCAATGGAACCGGTTGTCCGGAAACGAACAGGGCCCGCTGCGTCGCGCTGATCACGTCTGCGGTCGGTCTTTGTAAACCGTAGAGTGGCGTTCATTTTCCCAGGAGCAAGACGGTGACGTCCTTCAAGAAAATCATGCCAGTCTTTCGCGGAGCAGCTTTGCGGAGAGCAATCGATCCATCTGTGAAGGTGCTGGATTTTGCATTGCGTTATTGAAAACTAAGCGGTAGGGGCTGGATTACTCCGGTAATAGGTTGATCCCAGAACTTTGTTGTTCAATCGCGGCAGGGGCCGCAATCTGGGATAGGGAGAAGACTGTTGCCGTCGAATCCATCCGCTTTCAAGGGAACGTTGGCGGGGAAATCAGTGATTGTAAAGATTTCTCTTTTCAGCCGCGCCTTCTCGGGCACCATCATCGCTGTGGACGAAACCGGCTTCTGCTTCGTCAGCGATGCCATGGTCGCGGCCCTGCGGGAGACCACCGGAAGCGCCATGGCCAGTATGGATTCCCCCAGTGTCTACCTCACATTTGCCAGTTTGGAATGGCTGGTATCGAACCAGCTCAAGGCGGCGGCTGCCTCAGCATCAGCCTAACTGACCCGTGAACTCTAAGGATGGCCACCACCTCTCGCCCCGGTTGTGCCCGAACCAGCATTTGGGAAAATACTTATTTAACAATAGCTTCCGGTAACCGAATATGGACGAAACATCAAAATCGAAAAGTGGGTAACCGAAATCGTTATAAAATCACCATTCTGGCGATGGATCCTCGTGGCTGAATTTACATCCAACAAGAGAGTCTTTTCGAGGTCCGAAGGGTTACAGGCATTGGAGGCCACTTCTTCTCTGGGAGCAGGGCGCGCGACGAGACGGTAACGAAACTCAGCACGAGGGTCACGATGAAAAATATGTGCGCGCTACCACGGTTTTTGTACACGGTGCTGGCGCTCGGCGCACTTTTCCTGGCGACCCACGCCAACGGGTCAGCAGATGATTCCGGTCAGTCTCACTTGCAGGGAAGCGTGGTCGCCCACCTGCCCTTGTCCGGCGCAGCACGACGAATATTCTTACGGCAAGATGGCAAAGCACAGTATCTGTACGTGCAACAACTTTCCGGGCAGGGATTTACGGTCATCGACGTCACCAGGCCGGGACGACCCAAACTGGTCAAGCGAATGCCTCTGGAGAGCCGAACCGTAATGGGATCCGGGCTCATAATCACTGAAACGCCTGACAACTCGCGGATCGTGGATCCTTCTCCTGAGGACGACAGTCGCGTCGACGCTAAGGTTCCCGAGTCAGTTCACGTGCTTGACGTAAGCGATCCTGGACATCCGCAGAGGGTCGCGAATGTCAGCGGCACCAGCGTCTTAGAGGATCCTGCCCGCCACTTGGTCTATGTGGTGAATGGCGATGGAGTATGGATCCTGTCAAACCGGCATGCGGCGCGCAGCCACGAGTGCAGTTCGTCGGATGCGATATCGTCAATCCCCAACTGCAATTAGCGGCCTGCATAGCTGGAGTAGATTTCGAGAGGTGATGTGGTGAAACGGATGTGGTGTGGCAGTTTGATCATGTTTTCCCTGCCGTTGTTCGCTCAAATTGCAATTCCTCCTGGCACCATCCTTCCTGTAGGCCTGAACTCTTCCCTGAGTTCAGGGAAGGTCAAACCTGGCCGAGTCATTACGGCGCGGGTGATGCAGGATGTTCCGTTGTCGCCAGGATCCAAAATTCAAGCTGGCGCGAAAGTTATCGGCCACGTGATCGACGTCAAAGCCCCGACCGGCACAAGCGGCGCGCAAATAACCTTCCGGTTCGACACTCTCGTGGTTGCTAAGCGCCAGACACCGATCACTACCAACCTGAGGGCATTGGCATCAGCAATGGCAGTGGAGGATGCACAAGTTCCGGCGAGTGGCCCCGACCGCGGAACCTCGCAGGAGGCTTGGACCACAAATCAAATTGGAGGCGAGGTGGTCTACCGTGGCGGCGGGCCGGTTGCCAACGGATTGCGCTCTGTGGGAGAACCTACTTATGGTGGCGTGCTGGTCCATGTTTCCGGCAAACCCGGCACAGGGTGTCGCGGAGAGATAGAAGGCAACGATCGTCTGCAGGCTCTGTGGGTGTTTTCCTCTGACGCCTGCGGAACTTACGGTTTCGCGGATCTGGAGATAGCTCATGCGGGCCGGAGTAGTCCGGTCGGCGAGATTACCCTGCTGTCTGACCACGGCGACTTTAATGTGAGGGCTGGCAGCGGAATGCTGTTGCGGGTGAACCGGGAACAATAGTCTGAAAGTGACTCCCAGGCTACCCTGCGGAAAGCAACGATTATTGGACAGTTGAACGACAGGCGAAGTTTCCGACGCTTGTAATCCTGCGACGATGTACGAAGTCTGCGTCTCGCGTCTAGTTGATTGGCCGCGAACCTGTGATGAGGATGTCCACGAGTCTCCTGGCGCTTTGCTGCCAGTCAGGGCCGGAGGCCACGTGAGAGACGCCGATCAGCGCGCGGAGCAGATCGAATGGCTCCAGATCTCTACGAATGTCACCGCTCTTGATAGCGCGCTTCACCAGCGAGTCGATCGCTCCCTGGATCTGACTGCGTGAACCTTCATACAGCTTCGAAGGCCCTCCGACGAGCGAATTCAAAGCGGGGCCGATGATCTGTTTGGTCGCGATGTAGTCGACGAACAGTAACATCCACGCTCGCAGGGCTTCGATGGGAGGAAGGTTAGCGGAAAACTTCTTCTCGGCCGCGGCCACCTTTTCCACTTCACTCCGATAGACGGCTTCGATCAGTGCGTCTCGCGTGGGAAAGTGGCGATACAGAGTTCCCGCTCCAACACCTGCCTCTTTGGCAATGTCATCGAGGCTGGCGTTCGCGCCGGATCGAGTAAACGCCTCCTTCGCTACCTCCAGAATGCGCTCGCGGTTCCGCTGCGCGTCGGTACGCGGTTTTCGCGGGGCGATTGTCTGATTCTTCGTGGGCATAAAAAAAGTTGCAACCGGAGATGGTCTCCGGTTATCTTATCTGGTGATTCGGAGACACTCTCCGTTTTAATTGGAACGGGGCTGCCTGTCAATAGCGGTTCCCGCTCCGAGAGGTGAAAAATATGGATCCACTTGCTCGTTACGAACCATCGACAAGTTCTGACCCTGGCTGCTCCGACCTCACGACGATGGCAGAGCGAGAGTTGTCAGCATTCTTCAACGCCGTCACCCAGTTGTTCGGGTCAGAACAGGCGGAGGTCTCAGCGGAAGACTGGTTGCACGAGTTGATCGAGATCGACGGTCTGCCCGCTTCAACCCGCGAATGGCGATTGATCACTGCGAAGGCCTCGACTCGGCTGGCAAATCGAGTGAACGCTTCGTCTCTAGTGGCCGAATTCACAAATGCTTAGGAGGAAACGAATATGCGTGTTTTTGTCACCGGCGCTACAGGCTTCATTGGCACAGCAGTTGTCCAAGAACTGATTGACGCTGGTCATCAGGTGCTCGGCCTTGCGCGCTCGGATGCGGGCGCCAAGTCGCTTATCGCCGCTGGTGCCCAGGTGCATCGCGGTTCGCTCGAAGATCTCGATAGCCTTCGCAGCGGCGCAGCGGCTGCCGACGGAGTGATCCACACCGCTTTTATCCACGATTTCTCAAACTATGGACCCGCCGCCGAGGCGGACCGGCGGGCCATCGACGCGCTCGGCGGCGCACTCGCGGGCTCTGACCGCCCGTTGATCATCACATCCGGGACCTTGCTCGCTCAACGCAAGGGTCCGCTCGCAACAGAAGAGGATGCGCCCAATCCCAATTTCCCCCGCAAGTCGGAGGAGGCGGCGATTGCGCTAGCGGCACACAGAATCCGGACATCTGTCCTGCGGCTTCCCCCTTCGGTCCACGGCAACGGTGATCACGGCTTTGTGCCGCACTTGATCAGCATCGCTCGCGAAAAGGGCGTTTCCGCGTACGTAGGGGACGGCCTCAATCGCTGGCCCGCTGTGCATCGGCTCGATGCAGCTCATTTGTACCGGCTCGTGCTTGAGAAAGGTACTGCCGGGGCGAGCTATCACGGCGTGAGCGACGAGGGCATACCGACTCGAGAGATCGCCGCGGCAATCGGCCGCGGCCTGGACGTACCGGTCGTCCGCAAGTCTCGCGAGGAAGCAGCCGATCATTTTGGTTGGATCGGTCATTTCTTTGGTATAGACGGCCCGGCTTCGAGCGCGCAAACGCGCGAACGATTGGGATGGCGACCGGTACAGCCTGGGCTCATTGCCGATCTGAATGCGGAGCACTATTTCGAACACGTTGCGGAAGCCGCCGTTTCGCGCGGCTAACGCGATGCTGAAGCGTTATTGAGATGTGTCAGTACAAGGAGATAGAACATGACGAATATTCTTGAGGTGGTTTCATTTGGGGCAACTTCGACTACAGACGACGTTTTGTCCAGCGTCAATCTGAAGGGCAAACGGATTCTCGTAACTGGTGTTTCAGCCGGACTCGGCGTGGAAACCGCGCGCTCCCTGGCTGCACACGGCGCGCAGGTCGTAGGCGCAGCCCGGGATTTGAGCAAGGCCAGAACTGCAACCGAGCAGGTGCGAAAGGATGCTGCGGCCAATGGGGGCAGCTTCGAGCTGGTTGAACTCGATCTCGCGAGCCTGAAAAGCGTGCGTGCCTGTGCCGACGGGCTGCTGGAAAAAGGCGAACCCTTCGATGTCGTTATCGCCAATGCGGGAGTGATGGCCACGCCGTTCGGCCACACGGCCGACGGCTTCGAAACACAGTTCGGGACGAATCACCTAGGACACTTTGTCCTGGTCAACCGGATTGCATCTCTTATCCGCTCGGGTGGCCGGGTCATCAACCTGTCCTCTGCGGGTCATCGCTACTCAAACATCGACCTTGAGGACCCGAACTTTGAACGCACACCTTATGACCCCATGGTTGCATATGGCCGATCGAAGACGGCGAATATTCTCTTCGCGGTTGCATTTGACAAACGCCACCGGGACCGAGGCCTGCGTGCAGCGGCCGTGCATCCGGGAGGCATTCAGACCGAACTCGGTCGTTACCAGGATCCAGGCCGAATAGAGAAGATGATCGACCAGATAAATCAGCAACGCGCAGCGCAGGGCAAAGGTCCATTCCAGTGGAAGACGATTCCCCAGGGAGCCGCAACTTCAGTGTGGGCGGCGGTCGTTGCTACCGCTGACGAGATCGGCGGCCAATACTGCGAGGACTGCCGCGTAGGACATGTCGTGCCGAACGACCTGCCCGCCGGCATAAGCGAAGGTGTACGCGGTTACGCGCTCGATCCAAAGGCTGCCGATGCGCTCTGGAAGAAAAGCGAAGAGCTGGTGGGTGAGTCTTTTTAGCTCCCGCATTACTACCGAGGAGCATCGCAACTTACCGAAGAGCACCAGGAGAAATGAAAATGATTGAACAAAAAACACTCGCCAGCAGTTTCACCCTGACTGGCAATTCGATGACGGTGAACCGCATGGGTTACGGTGCGATGCAACTCGCCGGCCGAGATGGCGACAAGTTAGTTTGGGGCCCTCCGCGCGATATTCCCGCTGCGCTCGCGGTTCTGCGGGAGGCCGTGGCTTGCGGCGTGAACCATATCGACACCAGTGATTACTATGGGCCACACGTCACCAATCAACTCATCAAACGGGCGCTTCATCCTTACTCTGACGATCTTGTCATCGTGACGAAGGTGGGTGCGCGCCGCGGCAGCGATGGGTCATGGATACACGCTCGTTCTAGCCAGGAGATTATTGACGCCGTACACGACAATCTGCGCAACCTCAGCCTCGATGCTCTCCAGGTCGTCAATCTCCGGCTCGGAGGCTTTACGGCTCCTGAAGACGAGCCCTTTGAAGAGCCGCTCTCAGCGCTCGCCGAACTCAAACAGAAAGGGCTGATTCAGCATATTGGCCTCAGCACAGTCTCTCCGAAACAGTTGGCCGAAGCGCAGGCAATCACCGAGATTGTCTGCATTCAGAACCTTTACAACCTGAGCCAGCGTGGCGACGACCAATTCATTCACAACCTGGCCGCGCAGGGAATCGCCTATGTGCCTTATTTTCCACTCGGAGGATTTTCTCCATTGCAGTCGTCCAGGCTCAATGAGGTAGCCGCGTCGCTCGAGGCAACACCGATGCAGGTTGCGCTTGCCTGGCTTCTTCAGCGCTCGCCCAATATCCTGCTGATTCCTGGCACGTCTTCCCTCAAACATCTTCGCGAGAATCTTCAGGCTCCGATGCTTCAAGTTCCCCCTGAAGTGATTGCCGATCTCGACGCAATCGGCGGAAATGCCTGAAATGGGAGGCGGAGGTTTTCCTTCTCCGCGATTTACGAACCAATCGAAACGATCGATGGATCGATTATTCCTGGCAGGATGCTCGGGAAAAATGAACTGATGGGGTTTTCGTACTGCCTTTCCAGGGCAGGCTCCGTGAGAGAAACCCGGCGGAGAACCGACCTCAGCAGAATGTTATCGTGCGAAATTAAAATATTGGTGGAGGCGGCGGGAGTCGAACCTTTCATCCCCATTTAGATTCTGTAACTTACTGATTCAACGACGGGAAGAAAGTGCCAAAAGGTATATACGAGCCTCCCCATCGTACAATTATCGTACAATTTGCTTGTTGAAAAGCCCGCCCCATCCGCGAAAGTATGGGAAGTATTGTGATCGAGATCGTCAATCGCAGCCAGCAAATGTTCACGAGTCATCTGGAAGCCGCTCGGGCATTAAACTGTCTCCTCAATAAGATCTGTTCGGCCGATCACCTTGCGACGCCGTCTTTCGTGACCATCGAAACCTTTTCACCTTGGCGCCAACGATGCAGCAAATAGCCGATTCCGTTGGGTCCACCGTTGGTGAACGCAGCCGGTGGCCACTCAGCTTTTTTCAGCACCTTCGGGTAAGTCTGGATTAGCCGCGAATCGCAGATCCCCACTGGCGGTTGAATCTCGGGAATGCCGAAAGCTTGGTATTCAGGATAGATATGCTCTGTGACAACCTGGGTGACAAAATATCCCATGTAAATCGTGTTCGCGCAGCCTGTACCGATTCGCACCTTGCCACCATCGCTCTTGGTCGCCTCAATGGTGAAATCGGTTCCGTGACTTCCCAAATGAAACCCGTCGAGCGCGCCGATCCAAGCTCTCGTTCGCGCTGGAATCTTAAGTTGCTCGCGCATCGCTACGCGCTCTTCCCGCGTGTAAAAATTCTCATTACCGATCCGCGGCTTCATTGAGTCCTGAACCATAGCCGTCTTCACCGCCCATTCAGTAAGGATTTTCATGCCTCCAGGGTCAATAGTGAAGGGCGCATTCTGCAGCATGAGCATGAATCGTGAACGATTCTTGTCCTCGATACGGCTCATCCATGTGTTGTTACAAGTGTGGCAAACAGTGTTGATCGTCTTCTCAAGATCATCATCGATGATCTCGGGTCTTGTCCCCTCCTGAACCCGCAGGCCGCCGAGATCGATGCCGTGTTCTCTTATGAAGCGGTGAACCCAATCCGGCCATAGGTGTTCTTCGCTGCCAGATTCCCTATCGCAGAAGATGCAAGGAAGAACTGGTGCCGGTTTATCGCTGGCTTTGGCCACAACAGGGTGTGCCCATTTCTTCGATTTTCGCAGGACGATAGCGACGATGGCCACGGCCAGCCCAACAGCTCCGATGATCGATGCACTTCGCCAATTCAGCACGTCTATCAGAATACATCTGTCTGATTGCCGTATGTCGTCGAGCCACCCAATACACTTTCAAATTTCCCCGGCTATTCCTGCCAGGAATAGCCGTCAGCCGAACATTCATTGGACAGCGTGATTGAGTGAAGTTAGCTTTGCGCCAGAAGCAGCCAGTCTGAACCGCTGCTGGAGGTGCATATGCCACGTTGGTTCCAAGTCCATATCATCGGCCGAATTGAGACGATTCGTCGGTCGAAGTGGGCGCGTCCAGCCGCCACTCTTCTCGCCCTTCTTCTTGTGATGCCCATGGCCGCGATGGCGCAGGGTTCGCCCTTCGACACCGGGTTTAACGCCATACAAGCTCTTTTCACTGGCACGATCGCGAAGGTTGCAAGTCTGGTGGCAATCGTAATCGGCGGCTACGGGTTCGCGCATGGCGAACCCGGCGCAAAAAAGGCACTGGCTGGCGTCGCCGCCGGAACCGGCATCGCTGTTCTCGCCGTGAATGTCCTGAGTTGGCTCTGGGGCGTATAGCGCCCTTCCCACCACCGTCAACCCGCGCTTAGACGAGGGAGTTATGTCCGACAAAGTACAGCAGAAACACCGTACAAATCGAGTCTTCAAGAGCCTGCATAAGCCGCTGACTTACTTGGGTGTGGAACGCACGCTCTTCTATTTCGTCTGCGTCGGAGCCGTGGGGGCCTTCAATCTCTTCAATTCCATCCTCGCCGGTATCGCCGTTTTCATAGGCGGCTTTGCCTTCGGCCATTGGGTCACGAACAGCGATCCGGCATTCCTCCGCATCCTCGCAAAGTCCGAACGCTACAAACTGCGCTATGACGCCGCGAAGCAGCAAGTTCCCCGCGTGGAGGTAGTGTGATGCTCCGTCTGGACAAGGTCATCAAGCCGTGGAAAGAGAGCGCGGCGCTGAACGACCACATCAACCTCTACGGCTTCTGGAATGAGACGGCCTTCCTTACCAAAAGCGGCGATCTAGGCATGGTTCTCAGCGTTCCCGGCGTGGACTACGAAAGTCTCGACCGCTCGCAGCAAGAGTATGCGGTGAAGCGGTTGGAGGCGGCGCTGAAAGCCTTTGGCACCGGCTTTCATGTTTACCAATACCTCTTCAAATCGAACCGCCCCGACATACCGTTCGCAACATATGACGACCCCATTGTCGAAGCAGCCATTGACCAGCGACGGAAGTTCTTTGAAGCGAAACGGGACCATCTCTATCAAGTTGAAATCTTCTACTGCATCCTGCTCGAAGGTGCCCGGTCGAAGACCGGCGTCGGCACGGCACTAGCTCGCCTGTTACGCGATCCAGAGGGCGCGATTGCCGAGCTGAAGTCGCAGTTCACCAACGACAGTATGAAGAAGTTGTTGCGGACGCATATCGAGCGCGATCTTCAACAGCTCGACCAGCACGTGCAGGCATTTGCTCGGCAGCTCGCAGATTTCATGCAAGTCGAGGTTTTGAATCGGCAGGGGCAATTCACGTTTTTCCGCCGCTTGCTGAATTATGACGACTGGCGTGTTGCCGGCAGACCGCAGTCCACGCAGTTTCTCGACTATCAGGTGGTCAACTCCGACATCGAAGCCGAGCGCGATCATTTACGGGTAGGCGATCAAGTCGTCCGTGTCCTGACGATGAAAGAGACCATCACCGAAACAAGGCCCCTGGTGCTGGACGCATTGCTGAAGATTCCAGCCAACTTCTATGTCGTTACGGAGTGGACGCCACTCCCGACGGACAAGGCGCGCAAGGAAGTTAACAAGCGACGCCGCCACTTCAATATGTCCAAAACAGGATTTGTCTCGCAGATGGGCAACGACGCCACGAAAACGAACCCACGCGATGTGCTGGTAGATGAGTCCAAGCAGGCCGACATCGAACATCTTGGAGACTGCCTTCGCGCACTGGGTGACGGCCAAGCGCTGGGCGATTTCTCGTTGACGATTGTGCTGTACGGCTGCTCAAAAATCGAACTGGAGCAACTCGGGGCCGAGTTCACTGGCCTCTTCACCAACGCGGATGGCAATCTTTTTGCGGAAACCTACAACCAGCTGAACGCCTATTTCGCCACCGTGCCCGGCAACTATGCGCTGAACCTTCGCAAGTTGTACCTGCTGAACACGAATTACGCCGATCTGTCTTTTCTGTTTACTATCCTTCCCGGCGAGAAGACAAACGCGCATCTCGGCACGGAGTATCTGGCTGTGCTCGAAACCGACAACAGCACGCCCTACTATCTCAACCTCCATACCGGCGACGTTGCCCATACCCTTATTCTCGGGATGAGCGGCAGTGGCAAATCCTATCTCTGCGTTTTTCTGCTGCAAAACGCCCAGAAGTACAAGCCGCTGACTTTCATCTTTGATATCGGCGGCAGCTTCCAGTCGCTTACGACGATATTCAAGGGCTCGTATCTCAATGTGGGCCAGGAAGCGCGGGACTTCACCATCAACCCATTCTCACTGCCAAAGACCAAAGAGAACCTGCAGTTTCTCTTCAGCTTCTTCCGCGTGCTCATTGAAGGTAACGAGCAACGTTACCGTATCGACTTCAAGGAGGAACGCCGACTGTGGGACGCGATCGAGCGCATCTACGTACTGGAGCCGCAGCAACGCACGATCTCGAATTTTGGGAACATCATTGGCGAGTTGAAAGAGCGCCTCCACCGCTGGACCCGCGGTGGACAGTACGGCTTCCTCTTCGACAACGCCGAGGACACACTTTCGTTCAAAAGCTTTCAGACGTTCAATTTCCACGGCTGGAACGATGCGCCGGAAGTCTTGGAACCACTGCTGTTTTATGTTTTGCACCGGGCATCGAATGAGATCACTGACCCCAAGAAGCTCCGCACACCCAAGTTCTTCCTGCTTGACGAAGCGTGGCTCTTCATCAAGAACGAGACCATCCGCAATTATGTGGTGCAGGCGCAGAAAACATGGCGCAAGCACAAAGCGGCGATGATTCTGGCCACCCAATCCATCAAAGAACTTGAGGAATCGGGGATGCTGGCGATAGTGGCCGAGAGTTGCCCCACAAAGATCTTTCTCGCCAACCCGGATATGAACCGTGACGTTTACCGGGAGGCATTTCATCTGAACGACACGGAACTGGACCTTATCGACGGCCTTGTTCCACCGGGCCAAATGCTGATTCGCAAGGCGCAGACCTCCAAGAAAGTGCACTTGAACGTCGATTCGGTCTCGCACTGGATGGCAACCAACAATGCGCGCGACAACCTCAAGAAGCAGGAGTATTTCGATCGTTTCGATATTGCGGATGGCCTTCGCCATCTCGCGGAAGATCTTCCGTTCCGGCCACGCGCGCTGGCTGTATCAACCTCGAACACCAACCGATAAGGAGAGCTGTATGCGGCACCTGAAATTCGTCGTCACTTGCGCTTTGGTTTTTTCTTCCATCGGTGCTTTCGCCCAAGACTCTGCGCGCAGTGTGCAGTATCACTCGCAGGACATCGTTCCCATCCGCGCCAAGGTGAAATACACAACGCTTATCGAACTCCCCACGACTGAGAAAATCATGGAAGCCGCCACGGGTGACAAAGACTTCTGGATCGTGGATGTGGTTGGCAACTTTTGTTTTGTGCATCCGGCAAAACCAGGCATCAGCTCTAACTTGAATCTGATTACAGACAAGGGGAACATCTACAGTTTCACCCTGCAGGACATCTCGGGGTCTAGCACCACCACTCCTGACCTCAAGGTGATCGTCGAACCCGGTGACCGCAGCGCAATCGTGGCCGCGAGCGGCCCTCCCAAGTTTGTACCCGTTGCACAATTGGAGCAGTCGCGGCAGCAGCTTGCCGCTCTGCAATCGCACGTTGAACAGGCTGTTGATGAATACAAGAGCGCCTATCCGACACACCTCAAGTTCGACTATGTCTATAAACCGAACGAAGCCCCTTTCAATATCCAGTCGATCTATCACGACGACAGGTTCACCTACATCAAGACCAATGCTCCCGAAAAGTTCAGCGTGTATGAGATGAAAGACGGCAAGCCCAACCTCGTTACCTACGACCTCCGTGAAGGAACGTACATCATCCCGAAGATCATGGACAGCGGATATGTGGAACTGGGCAAGAAGCGGATGGAATTTACGCGTAAGGGATCACCGTCATGACCGAAAACACCTTTACTTCCCCCCCCCCAGAGCCGCAAGCCGAGCCAACGCTGCGCCGCAACCTGGAACTGCCCAAAGGCGTCTTGCAGAAGAACCTTAAGACGTTCGTTTATCTGGGTGCGGCATTGCTGGTAATTGTGGCGGCGCTCTTCAGCTCGTCCGGCAAGAAGACGCCCGGACAACAGACCAGTGCGAAAGGGCAACCGCCGCAACCAACATTGCAGGACAACACCGACAACAACGTGCAGGAGTTGAAGAACCAGCTTCAGGCCGAACGTCAGAAAGAGCAGCAGGCAACAATGGCGGCAGCCGCATTGGGAGATCCGGCGCTTGCGTCTGCGACGCCCCAGCAGCGATCCGCAGCCGCGGCCTATGGACCGAACGGCGCTGACTTTCCCTGCGTTCCGGGCCAGCCCTGCCCGCAAGCGCAGCGGGGCAATACTCAGATGCAACTCACGCCTGTGCAACAGCAGGCACAGTTGATCGCTGCGAAGGAACGAGAACGGGCCGACAACTCCCGTTTCGCTTCCAATCTTGTGTACTCCCGCTCTGCCGATCCCCCGCAACAACAACAGCCAGGCCAGATGATGCCCGCCCAATATGGCCCTGCCGAACAACAGACAAGCAGCAGTCTCGTCTCGGCACCAGCCGAAGGAAAACAGGAGGACACGCCCCGAGGCTATAAACGCCCACTGGAGGCCAATGTCGATTCAGCCGTCGGTCAGCCCTATCTCGTCTACGAGGGCTCAGTTCTCGACACTGTTCTCATGAATCGATTGGATGGAGATGCCGTAGGGCCGGTTAAAGTCCTTGTCTCAAATCCGCTGTATTCGCACGATCATCAACACGTCATCATTCCCGAGGGAACGGTTGTTTTAGGCGAGGCAAAGAAGATTGGAGCGGCGGGCTTCGGCCAACAACGGCGGATGGCCGTGGTTTTTCACCGCTTGCTTATGCCGGACGGTTACTCCGTCGATCTCGACCAGTTCCAGGGGCTCGATCAGATTGGACAAGAAGGGCTGAAAGACGAAGTTAACAACCACTACCTGCAAATCTTCGGTACCTCAATAGCTTTGGGTGTGATTGCTGGAGCCAGCGAGATCACGCAGGGTGGAGGCACCATTACGACGAGCGGTTCCCAGGCATTTACCAACGGGGCGGCGGGGCAGCGTTTCACAATCTGCCACCACAATTCTTGATCGCTTCATAGAGATACCGCCGACTATCACGATTCGCGAGGGCCACCGCGTGAAAGTGTATTTCACGCAGGACTTGCTTCTTCCTGCGTACTCGAACCACACTATTCCGCAGACGTTTTGAAGGAGCCGATATGCACAGAATCATCGTAGTCGTTGCATTGCTCGCCACTCTGGTTACCTTACCCGGATGCAAGAAGCAGGTTGCGTGCGATCCGGCGGATTCGGACGAAGTGTGCAAGGCATTTCAGCAGTGTCTTCGTTCGGGTACCTCGGCTGAGGTCTGCCGGATGGGAGAGCAGGACGCTAACAAACTCGAAAAAAACAAGAAGCACTGATTACCCAATGAGGAGACTTCCCCATGAAAAGAATCACTCTCACCCTCGCCGCAATGTTGTCCATCATGCCCGCGACCGTCGCGCACGCGCAGTTCGGGTCGGGGATTGTGTTCGATCCCACGCAGTCGGCCCACGCCATCACACAGATCGAGCACGAAGAGCAGTCCATCAGCAACCAGGTGCAACAGATCGAGAACGGCCAGCAGATTTTCTCCAACACCGTCAAGATCGCCAGCACGGCACTTCAGACCTACAACCAGGTGAAGCAGCAGTACAACCTCGACCACCAAATGATCCTTGCACCGCAGATGCTTTATTTGCGCTTTCTCTCGCCGACGACGGACCTGCGGATGCTGCAACAGATTTCGAATACCTATGGCAACTCGGCAGTCTGGGTCAACTCCGCCAACACTGGAAATGGAGCTTCAGCCGCCTACCAACAAGCGAGCGTTCCCCGCACCAACAGCATGATTCCGGGCTACGGCAGTTTCAGCACCTCCGGGCAGCAACAGATTGCCGCACAGGGCGCCACGATCGATATCAACGATTCGGTACTGACGAACAATCTCGAAACGCTTGGAACGATCCGGGCCAATCAGACAGCAAGACAGACCGACATCGCCAATCTGGAAGCTGCGACACAAACCCAAGATCCAAGCCAGCAAACCATTATGGCCGAGCTTCAACGCATCAACCAGGCTTTGCTTCTGCAGTTGCGGACTATGCAGGATGCCAACCAGATCAACGCCAATCTTGCGCTTCAACAGATCGTTGCCCAGAAACAACAGCAGGACGCACTAAAGGCTGGATTCCAGGACACTGCGAACTACGCGAGCACCTATCAGACACACGTTGCGCCCGCCTACAACGGTGGCGCACAAGCCCTGACCTATTGATCGTCGATGTACCCGCGCGAGGTGATGTATGGGAGTGCTGAATTGGATCACCCAGGGATGTGACGCGCTGACCGCCACAGCGTCGCCCACAATCGATGCTTTGGGGGTTCGCATGTGCATCGCGCTCGCGACCATCATGCTCGTCTGGTTTGGGGTGCAGGAATCGCTCGCCTCCACCCACGGAGGCCAGGGTTTCCACATGGGGAAGTTCCTCAGCTTCTTCATGCTGATCACCTTCGCCTATACCCTCGTGCGGTTCTACGACAGCAGCATCCCAGGTGTTGGCCAATCCTTCCGCGGCTTTATCAACGGCGGTGCCCAGTACCTTGTCTCGGTCATCGGCAGCGACAGCATCACGAGCATTCAGAACACGCTAAATCAGGCTCAGGCCACGAGCGGCCCTGGCATGGTGAAGGCCCTGATGAATCCCTACTACGCGATCGTGTACGTCATTATTCAAGTCCTGATTGCCACCTTCTCCGCCGTGGTCAGCGCCATCGTCGCATATGGAGCAATCGCGAGCGCAGTCATTGGCCTCCTCGGTCCCGTATTCATCCCGTTTCTTGTCTTTGACAAGCTGGAGTTTCTGTTCTGGGGATGGCTCCGGGCATTCATTGGGTTCTGCTTCTATAAGGTGCTCGCCGCGGCCGTCCTGAGCATCCTGGCCCACCTGCTCGCGCAGTATTACACGGAACTGGTCAACTTCTCCGATCCCGGCAACATGGTGCAGGAGCTTCCGTTGCTGATCTTGCTGGTACTGGTCAACATCTACATCCTCTTCAAGATTCCCGCCATGACCATGAGCATCTTCTCCGGATCGTCCGGCGGCCATGGCGGCGGAATGGGCGGGATGATCACGGCCGCAATTCTCAGGGCGATCTAAGCAGGAGGCATTCATGAGGAGCAGCACAAAGCCATCCCCCGAAATCACCCGAGCTGCGGAGCGGTATCTGGAACAGTACGGCGATCCGCTGGTGATGAACACCTATTTGAAGGTGACCGTTCTTGTGCTCGCCGGCATCTGTATCGCGCTGTCGGCACTCACCTTCAAAAGTCAACAAGCCCTCGCCAACATCCACCCGATGATTGTGCGCATTAACGACGTAGGCCACGCCGAAGCCATTGACTATCGGAACTTTCAGTACCGACCCCAGGAAGCCGAGAACAAGTACTACCTGACCCGCTGGGCGGAGCTATATTTCAGTCGGAATCGTTTCACGATCGAGCGCGACCAAACCGCATCTCTGTATTTCTTGAACAGCGACGTGCAACGGGCAGTGATCGACCAAGAACGCAAAGACAACAGCATTCAGAATTACGTCAAAGACAGCTCACTGCCCTATGTGGATGTCGAGGTCAAGAATGTGATCCTTGATGACCTGCGACAGTCACCGTATTCGGCGCGCATCGAGTTCGAGAAGGTGTACACGAACCCCGCGGATCATTCCGAACTGAAGCGGGAGCGATGGACAACCAGCGTTACCTATGTCTTTCGCGAGAATGTGAAGAACAATGAGCTTGCCGTGAACCCCCTCGGTCTGACCATCGTGCGCTTCCGGGCGGACCAGGCATTCAGCTAGGGAGTCAGCGACCTGCCCAAAGGCTTATTCATGTCCATTCATGCTGTTAATCCGGCTAGCTTTTCCTACCTGTCCTCGTGTCCGGTGGAGTCGGCGAACAAGAGCCTTTCGATGCGCAACTGCGGTGGCGAATTGCGCCCTTCTTACGGTGGACATGCCAGCTCGAATCGGACTGCAATTGCGGTGAACTTCCGCAGCCAGTGTGCAGATGACAACTTCGCTCTGGAGCGTGTCTGCCGTTATGTATCCGTCTTTTGCTCGGTCACAGCTTCGGGGCCTTTCCGGCGCCCGGCGGCACTCGGTCTTCTGCTTCTCATTGCGCGCCCCTTCGGGGTCTCGGTTCCTCCCAAAACAAGTTTGAGAACCACGGCAAAGAACGCCTCTCAAACTTCTTTCGGGCCCCTCCCAGAAAGCAGACCTTCGGCACTTGGGAGCCGGGCCCACTCGCTAAGCTCCGCCCAGTGTGACCCGAGCAACAACGGGCGAATTCAACAAACGGAGACACTCTCATGTACCAGAACAAAGTAACCCTCATCGGCTTCCTCGGCAGCAACGCCGAAGTTCGTACCAACAACGACCGCAGCTTCACGACACTCTCGCTGGCAACCAAGTCCTCCTACAAGAAGGACGACAAGTACATCTCGCACACCGAATGGCACCGTTGCGTTGTCTTCGGCAAGCTCTCAGAGTTCGCCAAGACGCTCACCAA
>Ga0207153_1096_pt1 | contig 18301 bp, 12 predicted proteins | sample Alteio_BWMinHeat_27_FD_153580 | JGI IMG/M metagenome (GOLD analysis project Ga0207153, IMG submission 153580) | Enriched cells from forest soil in Barre Woods Harvard Forest LTER site, Petersham, Massachusetts, United States -... | ecosystem: Environmental > Terrestrial > Soil > Temperate forest >...
CTCATGGTTCAGCTACGGCGAAACCCGTTTAGGCCAGGGGCGTGATGCGGTTAAACAATTAATTTTGGATAACCCGGAATTGATGGATGAGCTGGAAGCTAAAATTAAAGAAACCGTAACCGGCGATCATTTGGCGGAAGTTGAATAAATACGATTAAAGAATTATTTGATTATATAGATTTGAAAGCCTCTTTTTAAGAGGCTTTTTCTTGGCTAATTTTTTCAGGTTTTCTTCCATCAATATTTCCGCATACCATGTGCTACTATCTTTTTTATATAAAAGGTACAATGCTCTGATTTGTAAAAAGCAAACTATGATTAGCCCAACTCTAACTAAACCACTTTCGCTTTGCAGTATTATTAATAGCTCTTTAAAAGATCCGATTATTACGCTTACCAGGAAGACAGAGCGAATCCAAAATTTGCCCTTTGAAAGCAACCAGATAAAATAAACATCAAGTGCTATTAGCCCACCAAATAAAATAAAAGTATCGATAGAACTTTCTTTACCGAGATCCAATATATAAGGCACTAAAATCGCAAAAGTTATTATAGCCGCTAAATAAAGCATCCTTACAGCATAAATAACATTTTCGGGCTTTTTCATACCTCTTGTTGGATTTAAGCAAATTGCTGTTTAGCGTACATATACAATAAACATCCAATAACAATAATTGCCAACACGATCAAACCGGTTTTGCCTTTACGCTTATCCTGGCGCATTAGCCAAACTAAAAAAGCGATAAGCGGTAATACAAAAATTGCCCAGAAAATTAAAGAAGGAGTACTCATTATGGTAATGTGTGAATTAGTGAGTTATTGAATTAGTGAATGATGTTATTTATTAGTTGATTATATGTTGAGCGCATTCACTAATTCACTCAATCAATCATTCAAAATTAAAATTGCATTCTTGCCATTGGCGCTACATCTTGTGTGGCAAACTCGCCTTTTAAAAATTTATAATATCCGGCAATAGCGATCATCGCGGCGTTATCTGTACAGTATTGCATGGCAGGGATAAAGGTGTTCCAGCCGTTCTTTTCGCCCAACGCTTTTAAGCCTAAACGTAAGCCCGTATTGGCTGATACCCCGCCTGCCAAAGCAACGTCTTTTATACCATATTGATTGGCTGCTTTTTCCAACTTGTTTAGCAAAATGGTGGTTATGCGTTTTTCAACTGATGCGCAAATGTCATTTATATTTTCGGCAATAAAGTTTTCGTTTTTAGCCACATTATCCCTGATAAAATAAAGGATCGATGTTTTTAAACCGCTAAAGCTAAAATCAAAGTTCGGGATTTGCGGCTCGGGGAATTTATATTTGTCTGCATCACCTAAACGTGCATATTTATCAATTAACGGCCCCCCCGGATAAGGCAGGCCCAATATTTTACTTGTTTTATCCATAGCTTCGCCGGCGGCATCATCAAGCGTTTGACCAACAATTTCCATGTCGAAATAATCCTTCACCAAAACTATTTGTGTATGACCGCCAGAAACGGTCAAACATAAAAAGGGGAATGATGGTTTATCATCAGCAATGAAGTGAGCCAGGATGTGAGCCTGCATGTGATTAATATCGATAATGGGCAGGCTTTTTGCTAAAGCAAACGACTTGGCAAAGGATACGCCAACCAACAGCGAACCCAAAAGGCCGGGACCGCGCGTAAAAGCTACCGCATCCACATCATTTTTGCTTACTTTTGCGTTAAATAAAGCTTGTTGTACTGCAGGAACAATATTTTGCTGATGAACCCTTGAGGCAAGCTCAGGGACAACACCGCCGTATGCTTCGTGAATGGACTGGTTAGCAATAACGTTGCTTAATATTTTTCCATCAACACATATAGCGGCTGATGTATCATCACAGGAAGATTCGATTGCTAATATTACGGGCACGGGTACAAAGTCAAAAATCAAAAGCCAAAAATCAAAAAATGACTATTGGCAATTGAGGTTTATAAATACATTCAAAGTAAAAGTTCGGACTTTTGAATTTTTACTTTTGAATTTTTAATTAAAATACAAAGTTATTAAAAAAGCGCTTAAAATATTCCTCAGTATCGTGCTGGTTATCCTGGCGATGTTTTGCGTGCTGATATTAGTTTTTCAATACAAGCCTGTACAAACCTGGGCCGCTAAAAAAGTAGCACATAGCCTGTCTGAAAAACTTAAAACCAAGGTTAGTATCGCGGGCCTCTATATTAAGCCTTTCTCGTCGATTGTTTTAGATAGTCTGTATATTTTAGATAAGCAGCAGGATACGCTGGTTAATATCCCTAAACTTGACGTTGAGTTAAACGGCTTTAAACTTTTCTCCAGCATTCCCGATCACATCATTGATTTTAAACTGATAGAATTGGATAATGGTTCGTTCTATTTAAAGAACGAAAAAGGCAACGTTAGCAACCTCCAGTTTGTGCTTGACTATTTTAGCTCAACCGACACTACAAAGAAAAAGCCCGGCAAGCCCTGGAATGTTGTTTTTGAAAAAACATCGGTGCGTAATTTCCACTTCCGATACAAAGATCAAACCCGGCACGAGTTTATGAAGGAAGTAAACTTTGACGATATTGACGTAAAAAACTTTAGTGTTGATGTGTTTAACATGGACCTCAAAAACCATTTGTTTAAAGGTAATGTGCAGCATTTAACCTTACGTGAAAAAAGCGGGTTCTATATACAAAACTTTACCGCCAATGCGACGGTTGATAGTAACCGGATAGTGGTGCAAAACATGCTTATCCAAACACCAAACTCAAGTTTGAAGGATTATTTCCAAATGAAGTTTAAGGTGTTTAAGGATTTTGACGATTTCACCACGAAAATACACATGGATGCCGATTTTAAATCATCGCACATTTCATCCAAGGACATTGCTTATTTTACAAGCACGCTAAAAAAAGTAAATTTTGAGTTGGGCGTTGATGGCCGTATCAAAGGGGCTGTAAACAATTTAAATACCAAAAGCTTATTAATAACTGCCGGACAGGCAACTTATATTAAGGGCGATTTTAACCTGCGCGGTTTGCCCGACTGGGACAATACCTTCCTTGAATTAAAATTTGAGCAAATTGCCACTAACAAAAAAGACCTTGACTACCTGTTTAGTCATTTCTCAGGGACACCTAATGCCAAAACACCTGATATCATAGCGAAGTTCGGAAACATTAACTTCACCGGCAGGTTTACCGGTTTACAAAATGATTTTGTAGCCTATGGCACCTTTAAAACTAAACTGGGCCGGTTTGATCCTGATATTAACCTGAAGATCAATAAAGCCGGCACGCCAAGCTACAGTGGCAAAATTGATACTTATAATTTTGATTTAGGTAACCTTATTGATGTAAATACGCTGGGCCGTACTACATTTAATGCCAACGTTAAAGGCAGTGGCGATGCGCTTAAAAACTTAAATGAAAAGGTAAACGCCCGAATTAAATACATCGACTTTAAAGATTACAGCTATAACAATGTGGTGGTGGATGGCACATTCGCTAAAAAAATAGCCGCAGCCAAAATAGCCATAAATGACAAAAACATTAAGCTGGATTTGGATGGCAGTATGGACTTAAACTCGGAACTGCCGGTTTATGATTTTAAGGCCGAGGTGAATGATGCTAATTTGCATACTTTAAATTTATTGAAAGATACTATTACTTTCAGCTCCCGGTTATCTGCTAATTTCTCGGGTAATGATTTGAAAAATTTTGAAGGGAAAATTTTACTTTCTCCTATAAGGATAATCGATCCGCGGAATAATTACCTGGTAGATTCTGTTTATCTGTCAGCAAGTGGCAAAGGAAAATCAAGAGCCATTTCATTTATATCTGATTTTGCCGATGGCGGTATAAAAGGCAGCTATGACCTGGCTACACTGCCTGCCTACTTTCAAACTATAGTTAAAAAGTATATCCCTTCTTTAAAAATGGATATAGCCGAGCCCAAACCTCAGAATTTTGAATTTAACCTGAAGCTTAAAAACTTAGATCCTATAACAGCTTTATTTGCTCCAAACTTGAAGGTTCCGGATCAGGGTACTTTTACCGGCAAGTTTAACTCGGATGAAAAAACAGCCACTTTAACAGGCTATATAAAAACGGTAAAATATGGAACAACCGTTTTTCATGATATAATTTTGGATGAAAGCACCTCGGATGATTTTTTAGGTGTCAATATATCTTTAAGTAAGATCGATTTAACAGATAAGTTGTTTTTAAAAAATATAGATATTACCAATTTCCTGAAAAAAGACAGCCTGAATTTCAACGTAAAATTAGCAGATAAAGATGCTACAAACCAACTCGATTTATATGGTTTAGTAAAGTTTGGAACGGATACTACTGCGCGACTGAGCTTACTGCCTTCGGATATTATTTTGGAGCACCAACCATGGCGTTTAACTCAAAATACACGTATTCGTTTACTTGATGGTAAAACACAGGTTTCGGGATTTGAAATATCAAACGGTCAGCAAAAGGTAAAAATAGATGGCTTTGTATCAGACAATATTGAGGATAAATTAAAGGTAACATTTGATAAGTTCAGCATGCATACGCTTGACCAGTTAACCAAATCGGCAAATGTATCATTGAACGGAACATTAAATGGCGATGTGTTTTTAACTGGTGTTACCAAGTCGCCGGGGATTGACGCACATTTGGGAATAGACTCTTTAAAGCTCAATAACACACTGGTTGGAAATGTCAAATTAGAATCAAAACTTGATAACGACCGAAAGGAGGCCAATGTAAAATTGAATGTGCTTAATCGCGGGTTGGAAACATTGAACATTGGCGGCACTTATGCACTGGGTAAGGAAGGCGATAAGCTGGACTTTGATGTGAAAATGAACCAAACGGAAGCCATTATTTTTGAACCATTTATAAAAGACCTGGTATCAAATATCAAAGGCACTGTATCTACTGATTTAAAGCTAACCGGTACGGCATCAAACCCGCAGCTAAATGGCGATGTCACTTTAAACAATACGGGGCTAACAGTTAACTACTTAAAAACGGCTTATACGGTTAATGATAAACTGAATGTTCATAACAGCGTTATAACCATCAATAACATGCAGCTTACCGACATACATGGGGGTAAAGGTATTGTTGACGGCACAGTAGATTTGAACAATTTATCAAATCCTACTATAAATGCTACTATTAATGCCATTAACCTGATGGCGCTAAACACTAATTTTAAAGATAACCACTTATATTTTGGCACAGCCTACAGCACAGGCAGATTTAGCTTTAATGGCCCTGTTGATAATATGAATATTGATATTAAAGCCAGTACCAACGCAGGCACTGTATTTAATATCCCGCTTAATACATCTTCAACTGTTAGTGATTATGATTTTATAAAGTTTGTAAGTCATAATGACACGGCAAGAGTGATCTCAAAACCCAAAGCCTTTAACGGCGTTACCCTGAACTTTGACCTTACCGTTGACGAGAAGACAACCGTAAAAATAACTACCGACTACGGCGTATTGGAAGGTACCGGACAGGCAAAAGATCTGAAACTAAATATTAACAGCCTGGGCGATTTTGATATGTTCGGTGACTTTTTAATAACCTCGGGTAAGTTCGAGTTTACCGCCAAAAACTTTATCAGCAAAAACTTTACGGTTAACCAGGGCGGTACTATACGATGGACGGGTAACCCAAGCAATGCGGAAATAAACATGAACGCTATTTATGAGGTCCGGACAGGTGTTGCCGACTTATACGCTGCCGCAGGTTTCGCGCCACCAAAAGGTAACGAGCAGGTAATTGTACAGGCCGAGCTAATTATTACCAAATCATTGATACAGCCAAGTATTGATTTTGATTTTAACTTCCCTACCGATCCATCTATTAAAGATGACCTGGGTACTTATCTTGCTGATAATAACAACCGTAACCAGCAGGCATTAAGTATTATAGTAAGAAGAAGTTTCGCGCCCGGAACTGGAAGTAATTTAACCAACCAGGTTTTAGGCACAGCAGGCAGCGCGGTTAGTGAATTTGCCTTTAATAAGCTGAATAGTTTTATTTCACAATCAAATATCAAAAACTTTGACCTTAACATCAGGTCGTATAATGATGTGAGCGCTACATTCAGACTCCTTAATCAACGATTGATATTAAATGGAAACGTTTTTTCAAACACAGGAAGCAGTAACTTATTCAATTCGGGCGGAACATTGTTAAACTCAAATGCTAACAACCTGACCACCGATTTTGAAGGGCAATACCTGATACGCAAAGACGGAAGTCTTTCGGCGCATTACTCCTACCGGGTATTAAACACAACTACATTAAACACCATCGACCAGTTAAGCGCGCAATATGTTAACGGCTTGGGGCTTGTTTATCAGCGTGACTTTGATACTTTCGGTGAATTTTTAAAGAATTTTTTTAGAAGAGCACCACGCACTCCGAGCCCTGCAAATAAGCCTAACGGAACTACTATCCCACCATCCGAAGCTAATTCCGAAAACGAAGATCAGTGATCTTTTAAAATAGTGTGATCCATTTTATCGCGCTTGGTTCGCAAATAAAACTCGTTATGTGGGTTAGGTGCAATTTCAATAGGCACATTTTCTACAACTTCCAATCCATATCCTGTTAAGCCTGCACGCTTCTTAGGGTTGTTACTTATTAAACGCATTTTTGAAATACCCAGGTCGCGCAATATTTGCGCGCCAACACCGTAATCGCGCTGATCCATTTTAAAGCCCAATTGCAAATTGGCTTCAACGGTATCAAAACCATTTTCCTGCAAGTTGTAGGCTTTTAATTTATTGATAAGGCCAATACCCCGTCCCTCCTGGTTCATATATACTATAGCACCCTTTCCCTCTTTGCTTATCATTTCCATAGCTGCATGCAACTGCGGCCCGCAATCACAACGGCACGATCCAAAAATATCGCCGGTAACGCACGAACTATGTACCCTAACCAATACAGGCTCGCCGGGTTCCCAGGTACCTTTTACCAGGGCTAAATGGTTTTCGCCGGTATTAACCTGGGTGTAAGCTATCATATCAAAATCGCCCCATTGGGTAGGCATTTTTACCGCGACTTCCTTCTTTATTAATGATTCTGTATTTAAGCGATAAGCTATCAAGTCTTTGATAGAAACAATTTTCATATCAAATTCTTTAGCCATTTCTAATAAGTCCGGAAGGCGCGCCATTTCGCCATCTTCCTTCATTATTTCGCATATAACACCAGCTGGTTCAAACCCCGCCATAACAGCCAAATCAATAGTAGCTTCTGTATGGCCAGACCTGCGTAATACTCCGCCATTTTGAGCTATCAATGGGAAAATATGGCCCGGACGTCCTAAATCGCCTGGCTTTGTTGCCGGGTCAATTAATGCCAAAACTGTTTTTGAACGATCGCTCGCCGAAATTCCGGTAGTACAGCCATGTCCCAATAAATCTACCGAAACAGTGAAGTTAGTTTCATGCGATGTAGTATTATGGCTAACCATAGGTTCCAATTCCAATTCTTCGGCACGTAATTTGGTAATTGGCGCACAAATTAAGCCGCGGCCATATTTTGCCATAAAATTAATAGCCTCGGGCGTTGCGTTACGCGCAGCGGTTAAAAAATCGCCTTCGTTTTCACGATCTTCGTCATCAACAACAATTATAGTTTTGCCGGCCTTTATGGCTTCAACTGCTTCCGGAATTGTATTTAGCATGGTATTTTATGAATGATCTTATAATCGTTTTATCAGCAAACGGTTACTTTACGAGCAAATTTAAGCTATAATAAAACGATTATGGTCGGTAATATGTAAAAGTTAGGGTCGGGTAATTTTCTAAAAATCAGTGTAGTCAATACGTATAGAACCAATAAAGGTGGCTTTTCTTTTAACAAAATGTTAAAGTGCTTTTTTTGCCTTGAATAGTTTGGCAAAAAATCGCCTGTACATATCTATATCAAATATTACCGAATCATTAGCTGCTTTGTATGACAGGAACAAGCCTATAGGCGTTAAAATAAATATGGCTATCCACATACCTACCAATGGCGAAGCATCACCTGCCTTAACATACTTTTCGCCTATGGTTTCAATAATATAATAAACAAGGAAGAAAATTACGGAAACAACAACAGGCAGGCCCAAACCACCTTTGCGTATAATGGCGCCAAGTGGCGCTCCTATAAGAAACAGCACCAAACAAGCGGCAGATAAGGTAAACTTTTTATGATATTCAACCGAAGCCGCGTGTAAGTTTGAAGATACCTCTTTATAACGCTCGTCCCTGCTTTTGATCATATCATTTATTGATCTTGCTTCACTTAGCGCATTTGCTATAATACTCAATTTTGTACCTTGTTGTTGTCCCTTAAAAACATCTGTAGTACCCGGCAAATACTTTTTAATTGTGGCCGATTTTTTGGGTACCTGGTAATATTTAATATAAGGCGTAATAAGTTTGTAATTTGTAAGCAGGCCACTATCTATCTGGTGCTGCGCTTTCTTCATGTCCCCGTTTAACTGCTTCAAATTTTCCATTTGGTAAGCAGTTTTAAACGCACCTTCATCGGTGCGTTTTAATTTAAACCCTGAAATATCCAGTTTTTGCTGCCTGGTTTTAAAACGATAGCGGGTAAAAGTTTGCCGTGTATTAAATGTGCTTCCATTTTGTGGTGCACTTTCTTCATATCGTATTCCGTTCTCCAGCTCTAAAACCAAAGTCTGGTTATCGGGCGCACGGTACATCCTGCCTTTTTGGGCAAATAATACCGAACTTACATTTGTATTAAGATCCTTCTGATAAATGGTTAACCCATATAAAGTTTGCCCATCAGGATCTTTTTTAGTTACGCGTATGGTGTAGCCGGGGAAACTATTGCTAAATACGCCTTCAGGTAAAAAGTTAGCTGATTTTTGCTCCCTTGCATCATATAATAAAGAGAAATACTTAAGATTTGCCCGTGGCAGCATATAATCTGAAAAAAGGAAGGCGCTTATGCTTAATAACAATACCACAACCAGCATTGGGTATAAAGCACGGCTTAATGATATGCCGGCAGATTTGATAGCTACCAACTCATAATTTTCGCCAAGGCTGCCGTACGTCATAATAGAAGAAAGAAGCACAGATAGCGGCAGCGCCATAGCCACGTTGGTTGCAGAGGCATAAGCCATCAACTCCATTATAACATACCATTCAAACCCCTTACCTATCAGGTCGTCAATATATTTCCACAGAAATAACATCAGCAACACAAACATCACTATCAGGAAGGTAACAAGAAAGGGACGAATGAAAGATTTGAGTATTAAAAGATGTATCTTCTTCACTATGCAAATTTAGGGAAAAATCTATTCCCTAGGCGCCTAATGTGCTAATGAGGTATTGTATCTGGTTATCCCATATCAGCTTACGCTCGCCAATGGTATCTTCGGTAGCAAAATCAGTTATGGCTAAAGCAACATCATTGGTTAATTCATCCTGTATAATTTCCATTTCAAAAAAATATTGCGGATCATCATCTACCCATCTAAACCTAACTAACTTATTTTCTTTAATCGCTATTAGCTTGGCAGTTTGTTTTTCATCATCCCAGGTGAAGGTATAAATTTGATCTCGTACGCTTACATCATCTGCAAACCATTGGGTAAGGCCGTTAGGCTCATTTAAAAAAGTATATAATATTCGGGGAGACGATTTTATTTCATACTCAATAGTAAATTTCTTCTTTTCAGACATAGGGGGTTTATAAACTTGTGGCTTAATCAGCCAATATCAACATTTTTTCTAAAGGAAACGAATTTCTGCTATATTTGCAAACCTTTTTTAAAAGGCACGTGTTTCCAACCAAAACACATTATAAACGGCGGGGTAGCTCAGATGGTTAGAGCGCAGGATTCATAACCCTGAGGTCGGCAGTTCGATCCTGCTCCCCGCTACATTGGCAGAAAGCCGCTCTCTCGAGCGGCTTTTCTTGTTTCTATTAGTTTAATACAGCATTTACACCTTTATCCGCATTAATTCAATAAAATATATCAAAGTACACTATCTTTAAAAATGCAGCATAAAGAATTTGAACCTCCTGAAGAACTACGGGATAGCATCAAGTGCTTTTGGTATAACGTAAGAGATTCGAAAGAGCTACAATCAAGTTTCGAGGTACAACCTGATGGCTACGCTGAAATTATTTTTCATTTCGGAAGTGTACTCAGCGTTTCTAACAATGGAAATCTGCAACCATTACCATCACCGTTTATGATGGGGCTACTTAACCAGCCGGTCCATTTTTACGCAAAAAATCGTTTAGAAATTATTGCTATCAGGTGCTATCCCTGGACCGTGTTCGATTTACTTGGACTACAGCCAGGTAAAGATGGGGTACGTATATTTGAACATCCCGTTGCGCAGCTTCAGCCCGCATTGAATAAGTGCATTGAAGCCGGTAGTATAGATGAGGCGATTGAAGCGGTAAAAAAATATTTCATGAATGCACGGTCGCGGATTGCTACCAATAGTATGTTATTCAAAGCCGGGGATGCTATGAATAAAACAAAAGGCACTATGCCGGTAAGCCGGGTAGCGGCGGCGGCCCATGCAACAATGCGTACATTGGAAAGGAACTTTAAGTTAGCTGCAGGTTATTCGGTTAAGGATGTATCCGGCCTGATGCGATTTGAGCAGGCACGAAACCAATTATGGCACTACCCCGATACTAACTTAACTGGCTTAGCGCATGAGTTGGGCTACACCGACCAATCGCACCTAAGCAGAGAGTTTAAGCGCTACAGTGGCACCACGCCGGCAGTATTTGCGCGAAAAGCAAAAACAGAGAAACCCGTAGTAAGTGGCGATTTTGTCGCATTTATACAAGCCTGACGCAGTAGCATTTCAGACTTTTGTGTTTCATTAATACTAATATGAAAACACAAAATAATACTATATACGATGTCATCATCGCCGGTGCAGGGCCTGTTGGGCTATTCCTGGCCTGCGAACTGGCTCTGGCCAAATGTTCAGTGCTAATATTGGAAAAGGCAGAGGACCCACACTCAACACTGAAGCAACTTCCTTTCGGCATTCGCGGCCTTTCGGCGCCAACTATTGAAGCACTATACCGCCGTGGGTTGCTAAACGAATTGGAGCTTCATAAACGCCTTAAAAGCCCCCACCAAAATGCCGGACAAGGGGCACGTCGCCAGGTTGGACATTTTGCCGGCATTCCGTTTCATGAAAGCGATATTGATATCTCAAAGTGGAAGTACCGTTTACCTGGCTCGACCGAAACCAGTTTAATTTCTGAAATGGAAGAACTTGAAGTGATCCTATCCCGCCGTGCAGGATCTTTGGACATAGAAATAAAGCGTGGACACTCAATAACCGGATTTTATCAAACCGGGGATGGGGTAATTGTTGAGTCTGGCGGGCAATTTTTTAAAAGCAAATGGCTTGTGGGTTGCGATGGAGCGCGTAGTGTAGTCCGTAAGACAGGTGGTTTTGAATTTGCCGGTACAGAACCGGAATTTACCGGGTATACTGCTAAAGTGGATATTACCGATCCGGAGAAGCTTAACCCGGGCCGAAACGTGACACCAAGAGGCATGTATATGCAATCTCAGCCAGGTTATCTTATGATACAGGATTTTGATGGTGGGGTATTTCATAGTTTAGAAAAACCAGTCACGCTTGAACATGTGCAGGAGGTATTGCGCCGTGTTTCGGATACCGACGTTACTATCAGTAAACTGCACATCGCAACTACCTGGACCGACCGGGCACGCCAGGCTACAACCTACCGCAATAGGCGGGTGCTTTTGGCCGGCGATGCTGCGCACATTCACTCGCCGTTGGGTGGCCAGGGCCTTAACCTTGGGCTGGGCGATGCCATGAACCTTGGCTGGAAACTTGCTGCAACCATAAAAGGGAATGCCACTGAAGACTTGTTGGACAGTTATTGCACCGAACGACACCCAATAGGTGCACAGGTACTGGACTGGTCACGTGCGCAGGTTGCCATCATGCAAACAGGCCCGGCTGCCCGCGCGCTAAATACGATTTTTCGTGACCTTATGAATACAAGCGAAGGCGCTACCTACTTTGCAGGACGGGTATGGGGCGTTAACACACATTATAATCTTGGTGGCAACCACCCTTTAACAGGTTACAGTGTTCCCAATTTTGAGTTTGAAAGCGGTACAGCAATTGGCGAATTAATGCATGATGGCCGGGGGATAATACTTGATTTTGATATGAACGCTTCACTCAAAACTTTGGCAAGTGAATATAGCAGCCAAATCAAATATATATCAGGCAATGTGAAAAACCGGTTAGGTATGAGCACCATATTGGTACGCCCTGATGGGATTATAGCCTGGGCTTGTGACGGCGAACCGAATTTTAACGAATTAAAAAAGGTTGTGTCGCGCTGGTTTATTTGTAATTAAGCATTAAAAGGTTCAGGTACAAACCATTTGTATATCGGTGAGTAATAACAAATTAATTAAATTGAACACAAACCAAAAATTAACAATAATATATTATAAAAATCATAATAAGGCCCAATATTATAATACTTTAAAAGATATACTTGTAATTGATATTTATTACTGATACCAGATATAATATTTAATTTATCAGAAAAAAGATTACTTTTGAGACCATTTAAATTCCGTTGATTAAAAAATGCGAAAATCAATTTTACTCCGACATGTTTGTTACATTTTAGTCTTATTCTCCGTTTCTTCTTGTGTTAATCAAAAACAAATTGCTTATTTTCAAAAAGGGGTTAACGGGCGCGATACTATAGATATAGCTAAAGCATACATTCCTAAAATTCAGCCTGGTGATATATTAGCTATTAATATAGGATCGCTTAATCCGGCTGCAAGTAGTTTTTTAAATCCGTATTCAACAATGTCTGTTAGTCCCGCAGATGGTACGGATATGGCCAATAGTACTGGGACTGCTTCTGCTCAGCCGGCCGCACCAACATATTTAGTTAATACAGATGGTACGATTGAAATACCTTTGTTAGGTAGTATCAAATTGGCTGGTCTTACTACTACAGAAGGAAGAGATACAATTAAAAAACGGATAATACTAAAAGATCTTCTAAAAGAACCAACGGTTAGTTTGCGTTTTCTGAATTATAAGATTTCTATACTGGGAGAAGTTGCGAGGCCATCGGTATATGTAATACCAAATGAGCGCATTACATTACCTGAAGCATTGAGTATGGCCGGTGATTTGACAATTCTTGCAAAACGGAATAATATAATGATCATACGTGATGTTGATGGGAAAAAAGAATTTGGATATATTAACTTAACCAGTCGCGAAATTTACGGGTCTCCATATTATTATTTACATGCTAACGATGTTGTTTATGTAGAGCCTTCTAAATCTAAAATCCAGGACGCAGAGCCTATTTACAAAATTTTGCCAACCATATTAAGTGTAATTTCAGTACTTGTTATTGCTATTTATTACGGCAGACATTCATAAAATTTAATTGATTATGAGTTTAAATACAGACATAGATAATTTTGAATATCATGAAGAAAAGGGTATAGATTTTAGAGAGATTTTCTTCAAATATTTTTATTTTTGGAAATGGTTCCTCGTCTCTATAGTTTTTTTTCTGGTGCTGGGGGAGATATATATCAAGGTTACCACACCTTTGTATCAGATAGAAACAGACCTTTTAATAAAGCAGGATAAAAATAGTAGTGGGGCAGAAGGTGGAGATAACATATTAAAAAGCCTTGATTTATTTTCTACTGATAAGATAGTTGATAACGAAATCCAAATCTTAAAATCCTATACTTTATTTGAAAAAGTAGTAAAAGATCTTAAACTTGATGTTTCTTACTTTTTAAAGGGCAATGCAAGAAAATATCCCTTATATGAAGTATTGCCATTTCATGCTGAATTATTAAAGGCTAATATCAATAGTTATAAAGATTATTTACAAATAACGCCGATAAACAGTACTCAATTTGACGTTGAAGGAAAAAAAGTTTCAATAAACCAACCATTTCAATGCAGTGTCGGGTTAGTACTTATCACAGGTACAGAAATTGCCCCCAGGTTTATCAGTAAGGAAGTAGATCTGAAATTTAACACACTGACTAGTCTTTTTGAAGATTATAGTAAAATGCTAACTGTTACCCCAATTAGCAAAGATGCTACTGTTTTAATTATTACTTACCAGGATGCATTAGCTAAAAGGGGCGAAGACATATTGAACAACCTGGTAAACGAATATAATAATGCTGCTATTGCAGATAAAAACAAAATTATAGCAAGTACTCTTTCATTTATTGAAGACCGGGTTAAAAAACTAGCCGATGAATTGGGTTCAGCCGAAAACAAAGTTGAAAATTACAAGTCAGCAAATAAGATAACCGATATTAGCGTTCAATCCCAAGCATTTATGCAGGGGGTACAGCAAAATGATACGGATTTAGGTAAATTAAATATACAACTTGGCGTTTTAGCAAACCTTGAAAATTATGTTCGTAGCACAGGCAATGAACAAGGGAAATTGCCATCTATGTTAGGCGTTGAGGACCCAACCTTATTAGAACAGGTAAATCGATTAGGCGAAATTCAGCTTAAAAAAGAAAGTTTACTGCAAACTGTGCCAGAAACTAATCCAATAATACATTCATTCAATGACCAAATCAATTCGCTTAAATCAGCAATTAACCAATCAGTCCAAAACTTAAAATCAGGATTGTTAATTACACAGCGACAGTTAAAAGCTAAAAATGAAAAATTCGAGTCAACCATTGAACAGGTTCCTTCGAAAGAGCGCGGTTTATTAGATGTAATGCGTCAGCAAGACATTAAAAATACACTGTTTAATTTTTTACTTCAAAAACGCGAGGAGCAGGAAATGTCATTGGCGTCAAACTTAGCAGATAGCCGCACAATTGACGCGGCAAGAAGCACTTCACAGCCAGTTAAACCTGTAAAACCATTAATTATGCTGATCTTTTTTACAATCAGTATAATAACTCCAATTTCTGTTATTTATATACGAAGCATATTGAATAATAGAATAACTAAAAAAACTGATATTGATAAAATTACAGCCACTCCAATTTTGGCAGAAATTGCACAGTCAAATGAGTTAAGCCAACTAATTGTAATTGAAAAGCCGCGTTCAATGGTGGCCGAGCAAATAAGGGCATTCAGAACAAATTTGCAATTTGTTGGAGCAGAGCATGTGCACAAAATTTTGTTATTTACTTCAAGCGCCAGTGGTGAGGGTAAATCTTTTATTTCACTTAATTTAGGAGCAAGTTTGGCGATGTCAGGGAAAAAAGTCGTAATTCTGGAACTTGACCTTAGAAAGCCTAAACTTCACCTTGCACTTAACATAAATAATGATAAGGGGCTTTCAAATTATTTAATAGGCGCTTGTGAGCATGACGAGATAATAAAAGAAATACCACAACAACCTAATTATTATATTGTTGCAAGTGGTCCTACTCCACCCAATCCAGCAGAATTAATAGGTAATGGCCGGATTGAAATATTACTAAAAGAATTGCAAAAAGACTTTGATTACGTAATAATAGATGCGCCACCTGTAGGTTTAGTTACAGATGCTCAAATACTTGCCAGATACGCTCATGTTACAGCATTTGTTGTAAGACACAATTATACCCTTAAAAATCAGCTGTATGCAATCGACGATTTATATCGTAACAAGAAATTCCCGAACCTGAATATCATATTTAACGCTATTGATTATACATCAAGTTATGGTTACGGTTACGGTTATGGCTATGGTTACGGCTATGGTTACGGCTATACCGGTGGTTATTACATGGAGGATGCCAAGCAGTCAAAAGGTATTTTCTCAGTATTTACGAAAAGAAAAAAATAATTAAATATAATCGTTAATGAATTTCAACACTTCAGAACGGATTAAAATTGCTGTAATTGGTTTAGGTTACGTTGGTTTACCGTTAGCTATTGAATTTGCAAAGAAATATGAAGTACTAGGATATGACATTAATGAGACTCGCGTTGAGGAGTTAAGACAGGGGCATGATCATACCCGCGAAGCCAACATAGATGACTTGCAAGATTTAATAAATTCAAGAAAGCAATCAGATAGTACTGTTGGTTTGGAATTTTCTTTTGATAAAGAGGCGCTGCGTAACTACAATATTTTTATAGTTACAGTTCCAACGCCTATTAATCAATTTAATTCACCCGATCTTTTTCCTTTGCTTTCAGCCACTAAATTACTAGGGACGATCCTGAAGAAAGGCAATATAGTTATTTATGAATCAACTGTATATCCAGGCTGCACTGAAGAAGAGTGTGTACCGGTGCTTGAGCAGGTATCAGGCTTAACTTATAATGTTGATTTCTTTATTGGTTATTCGCCGGAGCGTATAAATCCTGGTGATAAAATAAATACACTCACCAAAATTAAAAAGGTTACCAGTGGTTCAACCCCAGTAATAGCTGATAAGGTTGACAGCCTATATCGGTCAATTATAACAGCTGGTACGCATAAAGCACCCAGTATTAAAGTTGCTGAAGCGTCAAAAGCAATCGAAAACGCCCAACGCGATGTTAACATCTCTTTTGTAAATGAGTTAGCGCTTATATTTGATAAAATGGGCATTGACACTACAGATGTTTTAGAGGCGGCAGGAACAAAATGGAATTTTTTAAGATATAAGCCAGGTTTGGTAGGTGGCCATTGTATAAGTGTTGACCCATACTATTTGGCGCATAAAGCCGAGGCGCTAGGCTATTATCCGCAGGTTATACTTTCAGGTAGGCGAGTAAATGATAATATGGGCATTTTTATAGCCGGCAAAGTAGTTAAATTGCTTATTAAAAAAGGGCATAAAATTGCGGGTTGTAAAGCTTTAATACTTGGCATAGCATTCAAAGAAAACTGTCCTGATATACGCAATACTAAAGTTGTTGATATTTACTCTGAACTTATTCAATACGGAATTTCTGTAGATATATATGATCCCTGGGCTGATTCAGATGAAGTAAAAGAGGAATATAATATAACCTTAGCATCTGAGATAAGCGGCGGTTACGATGCGATAATATTGGCTGTTGCACATGATGTATACAAACAGATTGATTATAAAAAACTAACTACCGAGCATGCGGTAGTTTTTGACGCAAAAGCAGTTATTCAAAGAGATTTAGTAGATGCAAGATTGTAATTAGATGGAATTAGTAAATAAGAAAGTATTAGTTACAGGTGCTGATGGATTTATTGGAAGCCATTTGGTAGAACGACTATTAAATGAGGGATGTAAAGTACGGGCATTTGTTTATTATAATTCATTTAATAGCTGGGGTTGGCTAGACACGTTTTCGGTTGAGCAATTAGCGCAAATAGAAATATTTACCGGTGATATAAGAGATCCAAACGGTGTTTACACCGCAATGAAAGATATTGATGTTGTTTTTCACTTAGCAGCGTTAATTGCCATTCCTTTTAGTTATCACTCCCCCGATTCTTACATTGATACTAATGTTAAGGGCACATTAAATATAATGCAGGCTGCAAAAAATTTAAATGTGGAGCGTGTTTTAATTACGTCAACTTCCGAAGTTTATGGAACAGCTCAATACATCCCTATTGATGAAAATCATCCAAGGCAACCACAATCACCATACTCAGCCTCAAAAATTGGTGCAGATTGCATCGCAGAATCATTTTATCGCAGTTTTGAAACCCCTTTAACTATAGTAAGGCCTTTTAATACTTTTGGTCCAAGGCAATCTGCCCATGCGGTTATACCAACAGTAATTACACAGTTACTTAATGGTGCAAAAGAAATAAAACTTGGCGACATAACACCGACCAGAGATTTACTGTATGTTGCTGATACTGTTAATGGGTTTGTTGAGATTGCCAAAGCAGAAACATTGATAGGTGAAGATTGTAATATTGCAACACAAACCGAAGTTTCAATAGGAGAATTGGCTGCGGAAATTATTAAGCAAATAAATCCTGAAGCGCGAATTATTGAAGATAAGGAAAGAATAAGACCCCAAAATTCAGAGGTTTTTCGTTTATACGGCTCTAATGAAAAGCTTCAAAAACATACTAACTGGAAACAGGAATATAGCCTGAAGCTAGGTGTTGAAAACACAATAAAATGGTTTGCAATACCTCAAAATTTATTAAAGTATAAAGCTAATATATATAATATTTAATCAAACTGCTATATATAAACAGTATTGATGCTATAGTATAAAAATCAATGAAAACTTTAATAATAGCTGAGGCCGGCGTAAATCATAACGGAGA
>Ga0207153_1097_pt1 | contig 18139 bp, 8 predicted proteins | sample Alteio_BWMinHeat_27_FD_153580 | JGI IMG/M metagenome (GOLD analysis project Ga0207153, IMG submission 153580) | Enriched cells from forest soil in Barre Woods Harvard Forest LTER site, Petersham, Massachusetts, United States -... | ecosystem: Environmental > Terrestrial > Soil > Temperate forest >...
TGCACAACCGATACATGTCTGTGTCGCCCGTAAACGTTGTCGCTTTTGAATCGACTATAAGACAGACCAATCGCCCATGCAAGCTCGACGCTTGCTGGCGCTCTTGCCCCAAAAAGCAGGCAGGCGCCGCATTTTCAGGCCAATTCGCAATTCTTCACGCGTGTCTCAGTCGGGGTATGGTGCACCCGGTTTCACGATCCGGATTTCGTGATCGTGAAAGGTCATAAGTCCGTTCGGCAGCTTGACTTTAGGCATGTGGCAACTGGCACAGTTTGCATTCGCGACCGTACAGGCCTTTGCATCGTTATGGCCACCGCCTGACGCCGATGCATTCTTGGGCGCATGACAGGCCAAACACTTTCCATCGTAAGCGTTGTCTGCGGTGGCAAGCTCCTTGTGCGGGTCATGGCAGGCAATGCAGCTGATGCGGGGGTCAGTACCACTGAAACATTTGCTGTTGGCCAGGCGGTAGGGCTGGAAGCGCACATCCACCTCGCCGCGCCAGCCGCTGCGCACAACCGTCTCCCACGTCCGGTGACATTGCCCGCAAAAATTTGAGATGTCTTCCGTCGAGAGCTTTTTCAAGTCCGGCGGCGCCGCGTCGAATTCTCCGCCCTGAACTGCTGAGATCATGTGCGCCGTGGAGCCAGTATGACAATGTCCGCAGGTTACGCCTGGCTCCAGGGTCTGGAGGGTGAGTTCACCGTTCGAGACCGCATTACTCGAGTGGCAGCCAAAACAATCTTTGGGCTCACTTTTCCTTAGTTTCCTCCCGACTGCTTCATCCAGACTCTGCGGGTTCAGGGCTGCATCGCCGGTCGTAATCTCCAGTCCGTCGATCGAGGGGTAGTAGCTCACCATGCTCTCATAGAGCTCGCCATCCTTCTCAAGGACCCAAGTCTGAGCGCCCTTCCCGAAACTCCAGCGAATCGGCAAGGAAATCGTTCGGGTCCCATCTGTGACTGAATAGACGGTCTGGCTCCCCTTGGTCTCCACCGCGTATGTGTATGAGCCTTTGCGAAAACTGAGTTCAGGATGGCTTTTAAATAGAGGATTTGACTCCGGCCATTGCAGTGCTCGCCCCATCGGCGTTTGAGGTTGCGGTCCTGCTTGAGAAGCATGGCAGCCCGCACATGACGATGCAGTGTTCTCACGCGCGGTCTGTGCCGCCACACTGACGCCGGCGGCAAGAAACACGATAACGGCCAATATTCTACGGACTCTCAATCGCAGTGGCTGTACCCTTCGTAAGCTGGAGACAAAGGACCCGCTCACGCCGGGCGTCTTCGTTGCGGCCGGATTTCGAATACGCCTTGGCAAGAGCAAGATGAGTCTCGAGGTTATCAGGTTCCAGTTGAAGCGCTTCCTGCAAGTGCTCCATCGCGCCATTCAGATCTCCAGTTTCCATGAGAGACCTCCCTAACACAAGTTGCGCGGAGGGAAGCTTTGGTTCCCCGGCGGCGGCTTGCTGCGCGTAGGGCAGCGCCTCACGGACGCGATTCCGCAACAACAGTGCCCACGCCGTCATTAAATCTGCGTCCGCGTTCGACGGCGCAATTTTCAACTCCTGCAGGAACTCGGTAAGGGCCGCGTCGGGGTCGTTGGCAAACAACAGGTAACCATAAAGAAAATGTGCGTTGCGCGCGTTGGGGTAGCGCCGAAACAACTCCTGAAAGGCCGTTGTGGCAGACGACTCATCTCCCGCTAAGAACCGGTAGGCAGCATCCCCCGCGGCGGAAACTAGCGGTTGCTGCTCTGCGCTGACGTTTTTTGGCAGCAGGGGCATTCGCAATCCGGCTAGTCCGATCGCGACGAGCAGTTCGGGGTTGGTGACACCGGTCTTGGCAAAAAATGAATACGTCTTCAGCGCGCTCGAGTAGTTTCCTAATCGCGTTTGCAGCAACGCCTCATGATAGCGAAGGATTTGTTCATTGCGGGGCTGGTTCGCAGCGCCGAGGGATATTCCCCGTTGAATGTCCCCCAGAGCTTCCTTGTATTGCTCGGTCTCGAATTCGCACAAACCGCGCAACGCAATAGCCGGGCCTGCGTTGGGAGTCATCTCGATATACCGCGCAAGAGCATCCCGTGCCGGGATAAAGGCCCCGGTTCCGTATTGCAAAGAACCCAGGAACCACCACCCGTCGGGCCACTTCGGATTGACTTTCACGGCTTCAGAATAGAGTTCAATCGCGCGTGGGAGATCGTTTTGCATTTGCGCCGCGGCGGCTCGCGCAATCAAATCGTTTCCCCGCTCGGGCGCGCTCTGGGCCGTAGCCTCCGGGGACCACGCACACGTAAGGAACGCTGCGATTAGAACAACGCAGACACAGCCTTGCCGCGATTTGATCGAGACCACCGAGTGTGTGTCGTCTTTTGGCCGCAAATTGAGATCCACGGAAAGCACTACCGAACCCCACCCCGCATTCTAGTCAGTATCCTACCACCGCATGGATGGGTCTTAGGAGCGGTTCGTTAAGACCCATCTTCAAGCCGATTTTTGGAAGAGTTCCGGCCTTTTTCGTCACGTCGAACCCATTTGCCGGGCCTAAAATCGATTTCTGCGTGATTTTGACCACCCCCGGTCCCGGCCTCCACCGGAATCGATTACGATCCAATGAAAAATCGTTTTTTTCTTGACACCGTTCGTCAAGGTACGATAAAACGCCCCAGACGTGGAACTAGTACTTTTGTATGACGTCCACCGCATTGCCTCGACGGGGGAGGGACGCACAGTAGCGACCCGCCCGCCTAAAGGTGACGCCCTAGACGGCCGTCCCACCGCTCAATCTGGAGGCTGTTCGATGACTTCGAAGTCACAGTCGGCTTGGAAAACACTAACCCTGCTTGCATGCTTGGCCATTTTCGTCTCCGTCTCTTCGCTCAGTTTCGGTCAGCAATTGACCGGCACGTTGTCCGGCACCACTAAGGACACGACGGGCGCTGTGGTGGCGAATGCCAAGATCACAATGACGAACCAGGCGAGCGGCGACATGCGTACGACCGTGTCGAACTCAACCGGTTACTTTTCAGTTACCGCTATCCAGCCCGGAACCTATACCCTCGTCATCGTTGCGGCGGGGTTCAAGGAGTGGAAGCAGACCGGTATCTCCTTCGCCCAAGGCGATGACCGCACTCTGCCGCAAATCGCTTTGCAGGTTGGGGCGGTGACTGAGACGGTGGAGATTTCCGCCGGTTCTCTCTCCGTGCCCACCGCAAACGCCGAAATCAGCGCCACCATTCCGGAGAACATGGTGAACTCCTTCCCCATGGGCAACCGCGACGCTGGTGAGCTGCTCAAGATCATGCCCGGTATGGCGTTTTCCAATGGCACCAGCCAGGGTTCGGGTTTCTCGGATAAGGTTGTTGGCACCAACAGCGGCCCGATCGGCAACTTCTCCGCCAACGGTACCCAGCCCAACGGCGCCATGGCATTCATGCTGGACGGCGCAAACCTGATCGATCCAGGCAACGCCGGTACACAGATTGCCAACATCAACCAGGACATGATCAGCGAGGTTAAGGTCCTGATGTCGAATTACGACGCTGAGTACGCCAAGGGCCCCGTGATTTTCCAGGCCTTCAGCAAGAGCGGCGGCTCCAAGTACCATGGTGAGGTCTATACCTACGCCCGCAACAGCGCCCTGAACGCGATTGACGCTTACACGCACAGCCAAATCGTATCGGGCGCAACCTCCGCCGCCGTCGCTGCTCCCGCGGAAAGCTACTATTACATGGGCGGCAACGCTGGTGGGCCCATCCCCTTCCTGAATAAGGGACGGCAAAAGCTGTTCTTCTGGGGTGGTTATGAATACATGCGGCAACACCCCGCGGGCAACATTATTAACTACAACATTCCGACTGCCGAGCAACTAACCGGAGACCTCAGCAATACCACGATCAATGGAGTTCCGGGCTCGACCATAGTGAGTACTGGCAATACCTTGGCGGGGCAGCTCAATAGTGCGTGGGGCTTCGCCTATGGCGGCATGTACGCTCCTCCGTCTGGGGGCTCAGGTACCACCCTATGCGCCGCTCCGCCATGCACTTTCGACGCGAACGCTACCGCCTACGCCAAGCTTCTGCCGAAAGCCAATATCACCCCAACTGCAGGAAACGGCTGGAGTAACTATCAGTACGTGTCGAGCACTCCCCAGAATCGTTGGGAAGCGACTGGCAAGATTGACTATGCCATCGGTGACAACACCAAGCTGACCGGATCGTACACTCGGCAGATCGAAGCCGATCAACACCCCGTGGGTATCTGGTGGACTCCACCGTGGACCCTTCCCTACCCGTCCAATGTGGTGGCCAATACGACTTCCCAGGAAGTAATGGTCAACTTTGTTCACGCCTTCAACCCGACTACCACCAACGAGACTGTGTTCACTCTGGCGCGCTATGTGAATCCCAACACCCTGAGCAATCCTGCGGCTGTCGATCGCAACGCGCTTGGGATGAACATGAAGGGAATTTTTGGCAACACGACCAAGCAGATACCGAACGTTCAGGGACCTTGGGGTGGCACGTTCCCCAACATCGCAGAAATGAACCTGGATGGGAACTTTCAGGGAAACGGCTTCGGCGCGGAAAAGAAGGATCCCTCGCTCTATGACAATTTCACCAAGGTCATTGGTTCCCATACCATCAAGCTCGGGGCCTACTGGGATACCAGCGAAAATCTGCAAACCAGCAGCGGCATCTTTACCGGCGCCAATGGCAGCTACAACCTGAATTGGGGGGCTGTCAGCACCGGCAACACCGTGGGTGATTTCCTGATCGGACACATTAACCAATACACGCAGCCGAGCGCCGACGTCACCAACGACATTAAGATGCATCAGTGGTCGATTTACGCCCAAGATTCGTACAAAACCAACTCGCAATTGACTGTAAGCTACGGCTTGCGTATGGATCACGTCGGCCAGTGGTACGGTCCGAGTAATGGATCGGCAGTCTGGGATCCGGCCAGTTATGTCAACGGTACTCCGTGTGTTTCCCCATGCAGCACTAACACTGCAATTACAAACCCCAACACGGGTCTGCTCTGGCATGCAACGAACAGCCGCATCCCCCTGTCCGGCTGGGTGTCGCCGTTGTTCTACTATGAACCTCGTGTCGGCATCGCCTATGACGTATTTGGAAATGGTAAGACGGTCATACGGGGTGGTTTTGCATCGTTCCGCTATCAGGTTGCCGTGAATGACGTCGGCGGACCCATAAGCTTGGCTGAGGGCATTTTCACCGGCAACGTAAACAACCTCACTTCGTATGCTGGTACCAGCGCGTGGCAGCCGCCTACTGGCGCGTTCGTTGGGGCGGCGAACGGTACCCCGATTTCTGTGATGCAACAGGGAGATAACCGAACCCCCTACACCAACGACTGGAACATCAGTGTTGCTGAGGCCTTGCCTTGGCGTTCCGTGTTCGAAGTCTCGTACATCGGGAACCAGAGCCGGAATGAGCTGATTAACGGCTCAAACGGCAAGATCGACGACCTCAACGCCGTGCAGCCGGGAGGTTACTTCTTCGGCGATCCGACAACGACAACTCAGGCCAACGGCACTCCCCTATATGCCTCAACCGGTGCGTTGCCGTGCGCCAACAGCAACGCTGCAACGAACTATGTCAACTGCGGTGCTACAGGGCCGAACGGAGTGGCGCTGTCAAACAACTACACACACACTTTCACTCAAAACAATTACCGGCCGTTAACCAACTATCAGGATATCTACCTGATAACCCACGGCAGTTACGCGAACTACAACGCGCTGCAGGCGTCGTGGAAAAAGCAGTCGGGATCGCTCAGCTACTTCCTTAATTACTCTTTTGGCAAGGTAATGGGTATTCGCGACGGCCAATCGGACAACGGGCCTACCAACGGCTCCATGGTCGATCCCTTTAACTTGAGAGCAAACTATGGACCGCTGGCCTACGACCACACGCAGATTTTCAATGCGACCTACGTGTGGAACATGCCCAAGTTTGTTCACGGCAATCGCTTCCTGGAGGGCGCCGTGGATGGCTGGCAGTTGTCGGGCTACACGACCTACCAAAGTGGCGCTCCACTGCAACCGAACAGCACCCTGAATTTCACCTGGGCCGGTGGCTTGACGGTCCCAATCCAGGGCGCCGGTTTTGGGGGGACGCCGAACCTGCCTGACAACAGCATTCTTCTGCCCAATGGCTTGCGGTCAAATGGCGTGAACTCAGGCACCTGGTACGGGACTGATCAAACGGGTGGCGGCTACGAGGGATTCTACCCAACCGTGACCTGCGACCCACGCCACCATGCCTCTGGGCTGTACTTCAATCCCAACTGCTTCACCACTCCAGCTTACGGCCAGTCCGGTACGAAGATATGGCCGTACATCAAGGCACCCGCTTTCTTTGACAGTGATCTCGGCATCTACAAGAGCTTCAAGATCACGGAAAGTAAGCGAATCGAATTCAGGGTGCAAGCGACCAACTTCCTGAATCATCCGCTGTACCAGTTCGGTCTGGGTGGGACTGGAGACGAGACGATAAATCTGCAGAAGAACACTGCGTCGACGTATCCACTCAGTTCGCTTGCAGGCGGCAATTGCAACGTTCTTAACCAAGGTCACCCGGATGCAGCCAACCCGACGACAACCTGCGACTACACGATGGTTTCGATTGCACCGACCAATACCAACGGAACCACGACCGGCAAGCCAAACTTTAAGACTGGCCAACGCGTGGTGACGTTCGCTGCGAAGTTCTACTTCTAACAGCAACCGTCCGGTAAGATTGGAAGGGTGGCTTCGGCCACCCTTCTTTTTTGCAGATTTCTTTTGCAGATGACTCGAACATTTCCCCTCGCAGCTTCCGCCCTCCTGTCGGTGGCTTGCTGGTGGCTGCTCCCCGCCTCGCCGCCTGCGAAAAGCCCGATTCAGTTCGAATTGAAATCCCTCCCCTTCGTTCTACAGAACGATGAAACGTCGGCCCGCAATGCGCCGGAAACCATGCCCGGCGGCGTCGCCGTCTTCGACTACAACGGTGACGGACGTCCTGACATCTTCCTCACCAACGGCGCCAACATCGCCACGCTGAAAAAAGATTCGCCCAAATACCGTAACCGCCTGTTCCGTAACGACGGCAACGGCGTCTTTACCGACGTTACCGACGCTGCTGGTCTGGCTGGCTCCGGCTACGACATGGGCGTTGCCGTGGCAGACTACGACAACGACGGCCATCCGGATTTGTTCGTCGCCGGTCTGCACCACAGCACGCTCTATCACAACAACGGCGACGGCACGTTCACCGACGTGACGGTGAAGTCAAGACTGGACGCGAGTGTGAATCGTCCCGATCCCGAGTTCGGCCCTTACTGGGCCATCACGGCCTTATGGGTCGATGTGAACAACGACGGCTTGCTCGATCTCTTCGTCGTCAATTACATGCAGTGGGAATACTCCGACAAGCCGCTGTGCGCGATCGGGGGCGTTGCCGACTACTGCAGTCCGAAGTTCTACAAGGGCCAGCCCAACCAGCTGTTTCTGAACAAAGGCGACGGCACCTTCCAGGACGTTTCGAAAGAATGGGGCCTGCGCGCACACGTCGGCAAAGGGATGGGCGTTGGCATGGCGGATTACGATCTCGACCGCCGTCCGGATTTATTCGTCACCAACGACGCGTCCTACAACTCGCTCTTCCATAATGTGGGAAATAAATTCGAGGAAGTTGCGTTCGAGGCCGGCGTCGCTCTCACCGAGGATGGCAGCTTCATCTCCGGCATGGGCCTGGATTTTCGCGATTTCAACAACGACGGCTATCCCGACATCGCGTTCGTCGCCCTGAACAATCAGACCTTCCCTCTTTTCCAGAACACAGGCAAAGGAGACTTCCGCGAAGTGACCACCGAGAGCGGCGTGAGAGATCCCAGTCGCCAGATGTCGGGCTTCGGTGCCGCGTTATACGATTTCGACAACGACGGATGGAAGGATCTGTTCGTAAGCCGCGGCCACGTGGAATCGCTGAACCAGCCTGGGCAGCCGGTCGATCAACCAAACACCGTCTTCCGCAACCTCGGCGCGAGCGGAAAATGGGAGCCGCTGACCGAAGAAGCGGGCTTCAAATCGGCTCCGCCCGCCCGCCATCGTGGCTGTGCCTTCGGTGATCTGGATGGAGACGGCCGGGTCGATGTGGTGGTCAGCGCAATCGGCCACGACGCCGAAATCTGGATGAATCGCAGCGAGAAGTCCGGCCACTGGCTCGATATTGCTTTGCGTGGCACCAAGAGCAACCGCGACGGCATCGGCGCTCGCATCAAGCTAGTGACAAAGAGCGGCGCGCAGTATAACCACATGACGACCAGCGTCGGCTACGCATCATCCAGCGATGGCCCAGTCCATTTCGGTCTGGGCTCAGACAATCGCGCGGACCTGATCGAAATCCACTGGCCCTCCGGAATCCTTCAAACCCTGCCAAATGTTTCCGCTGACCAGATATTGAAAGTGACCGAGTCCGAGCAAGCAAGTTCCCGTTGATTATGGAGTCACCGAGATCTGTTTTCCCGAGTACTGCACGGTTTTGTCCGCCTCGTCGGCCGGATTCACTCCGACTCCGTGGTTCACGCCCACGAACACTATGCGAAATGAACGGCTCTCCAGCATTCCGGGAAACTGTCCCTTGCGTTCGCCAATGATCAAGGTGTGCCCCGCGTCGTCCCAGTGCAGGGGGATCGTTGCATAAAGGCCCTTTTCGTAATCGTAGTTGTCGTTCTCATCCTCGTAGAGCGTGAAGTCTCCGTTTGCGCCGCGGTAAATCCGGAGCTCGATGGGGTCGGCCGCTTTCTCCGTGGACCACTCTTCATCCGGGCCCAGAGGAAGAATCGATCCCGCGCGTACATACAACGGCAAACGTTCGAGCGGAGCGATCGCGTTGATAGTCCGCCCTCCCTCCACCACAGATCCCGTCCAGAAGTCATACCACTTGCCACCAGGCAAATAAACTTGCCGGCTTGTAGCTTCAGGATACGTTACCGGATTCACCAGAAACGCCGGCCCGAACATGAACTGATCGCCAATGTTCTGAGCGCGAGAATCGTTGCGGAAGTCCATGACCAGCGGCCGCATCGGCGTGTAGCTTTCACTGGTAGTCTTCCAAGCCAGCGAGTAGATGTAGGGCAGCATGCGATAGCGCAAGCGGTCGAAGTTCACCAGAATGGTCTGTGCGTCCGGCCCGTAAGACCACAATTCGTTCTCATCCGGATGACGTGTGCCGTGAACCCGCAGGATGGGATTAAACGTGCCGTACTGAAACCAGCGAACAAAAAGTTCGCGGAAGTCCGGGTCGCGGGTATTACCGAAAACAAATCCTCCAATGTCGGTGGTCCAGTAGGGAATCCCTGAAAGCGCGAAATTGAGGCCGGCGGGAACCTGCCGCCGGAAACTAAGCCAGTCTGAGTTGATGTCGCCGGACCAGGCCGTCACGCCGTTTCGTTGCGATCCCGCAAACGCCGAACGAGACAGGATGAACACGCGCTTCTTATCGGATGCGCTCCGTTGTCCCTGATACACTGCCTGCGTGTCGAGCAAGGGAAATACGTTGACGTATCGGTTTCCGCTGCCAGCCGCGAGTTTGTGGTTCAGCAGGATGTTCTCTTCCTGTCCTTCCGTCTCGGGTTCGGTCGTATCCATCCACCAGGCATCGAGCCCGATGCTAAACAACCCTTTATTCACCTCATCCCAGTAATACTTGCGCGCCTCGGCGCTTGTCGAGTCATACACCGCCATTGCATCGGTATGGTAAGGCGGCTTCGCGTACTTGAACTTGTCGACGAACCAGCCCTTACTCTGCATGTAATCGTAATTCTTCGAGCCCGGTTCGAAGAAGGGCCAAATCGAAATCATCAGGTGAAAGTTCTCTTTGTGCAACTCGTCCACCATCGCTTTGGGATCGGGATAATTCTTGTTGAATACGAATTCACCTTTGCGGTTCCACCAGAACCAATCCTGAACGATGTTGTCGACGGGGATGTGCAGTTCGCGATACTTGCGGGCAACGCCCAGAATTTCATCCTGCGACTTGTATCGATTCTTGCACTGCCAGAACCCGTAAGCCCACTTGCCGAACATAGGAGCCTGCCCGGTCAGGTCGCGATAGCTGGCAATAATCTTGTCGAAATCTGGGCCGTAAAGAAAGTAGTAATCGATCACGTCGGCAACTTCGGAAGTGATATAGAGAATATTAGCGAAACGATTGTTGAATCGGCCGCGGGAAGTGTTGTTCCAAAAAATGCCGTAGCCTTTGCTCGACAGCATCAGCGGCACGGAGATATTGCTGTTCTCCTGTGAAATGTCGACCGACTCACCGCGATAGTTCCACACGCCCGCCTGGTGCTGGCCCAGGCCATAGATCCCTTCGTGAGAGCCGTAAATGCTGACCATCGATTCAGCGCGGTAGGTATCCTCGCCATTCACCTTTTCGGGAGCCAGGCTGCGGGACGACTCCTGCACCAGCGCGCCGCCATTTACTTCAGCGTATGCAATCGCGCCATCCTTCCGTGTAACCGTAATTTTCAGCAGGGAAGTGGTCAGCGTGACCGCGTCATCGGTGGATTGTATCGTCCATTGCGCGGCTGGCCAGCTTTCTTTTGTGACCACAAAGTCCGCGCGTTTCGGAAACGTGGCCGAGGGCGAATAAAGCACGCGGATCACCGAGGCCGAGCACACTTGTACTTTCAAGGTGCCAGTTCCCATCGTGAAGACAACGCCGTCCGCCTCCTGCTGAACCTTGCGGACCGGATTCATGGCTGTCCATTGAGCGTGCGCAGCCGTGGCGCAGTACAGGCAAACGAAAAGCCCAGCCAGGAAGGAGACGAACAACCGCCGCGATTGTCTAATGTTCATGAATAGTCCGACTTTCCATATTCCAATAGCTATGGGATAACTTCGAGCGCGATGGTGCTGATTTCCGCCGAGCTGGCTCCCACCATAAGATCGAACGTGCCCGGCTCGACCACGCGATCCTTGTTCACATCGATGAGCGACAAATCTTCAGGAGTCAGCGTGAAGTCCACCGTCACCTTCTGTCCAGGCTCCAGGCTGACGCGTTTGAAGCCGCGCAATTGCATTACCGGACGAGTAGCGGAAGCTACCCTCTGGTGAATGTACAGCTGGGCCACTTCATCCCCGGCGCGACCGCCGGTGTTCGTAATGTCGACGGATACCTTGGCGGAACCGCCCGTTCGAATGCTCTTGGGTTCGACCCGGACATTCTCGAAACGGAATTGCGTATAGCTAAGGCCGTAGCCAAAAGGAAACAACGGCTCGCGGCTGTCAAACAGGTAACTGCGATTGCGGGAAGGCTTGTGATTGTAGAAATCCGGAAGCTGTCCCACGGTGCGCGGGAACGTGATCGGCAGCTTCCCGCCAGGATTCACGTCGCCGAACAGCACGTTAGCAACTGCCGTCCCGCCCTGTTCGCCCAGGTACCAGCCTTCCAGAATCGCAGAAACGTGCTCCTTGACGTAGTTGATCGACAAAGGCCGCCCGTTGATCAGAAACACGACCGTCGGCTTGCCGGTCTCGACTACGGCCCGAATTAAAGCTTCCTGCGAGCCAAGCAGGTCCAGCGAATCGCGGTCACCCAAGTGCTGTTCCGACCAGGCTTCGCGATTCGTGCTTTCATTCTCACCCACCACAACGATCGCCACATCGGATTGCCGGGCGACAGCGGCCGCGGCCCGAATGGTGTCAACCTCTGTCTTGGGATCAGGCTGCGTGACTTTATTCTCGTACCATGCCGCCCAGCCCTGCTTGCCCGTCGTGATTTTGCAGCCTTCCGAGTAAAGCACCTTAACGCTGTCTCCTGCGCGTTTGCGAATGCCGTCAAGAATGCTGATCTGGTTTCCCGGACCCGGATCACGGCTATACCCGCCGAGATGCACATCGGCTGCATTCGGCCCGATCACTGCAATGGTCTTCACCTTCTTCAGATCCAGCGGCAGCAGGTTCTGGTCGTTCTTGAGCAGCACGATCGCCTTGTGTGCCACCTTCAGTGCCAGCTCCTTATGCTCGGAGCTATTCGTAATCTTCTGCGCATAGTCGGGGTCCACATACGGATTCTCGAACAGGCCGAGACGGAACTTCGCCGCCAGCACGCGCTCCACAGCTTGATCCAGTTCAGCCTCAGGTACTCTGCCGTCGCGGACCTGGTCGAGCAAGGTGGCGTAAACAGAGCCATTTGACAGATCGTAGTCCACGCCCGCGGCCAGTCCCTTGCGCGCCGCCTGGTAAAAATCGGCCGCGACGTGATGAGTGTCCACCAGCATCTGCAGGCCGTTTGCGTCCGAAGTCACATAGCCGCGAAAACCCCACTCCTGGCGCAGAACCCGATCCAGCAGCCAGCGGTTGGCGTGGTTCGGGATGCCATCGATTTCGTTGTAGGACGCCATCGCGCTGCCCACGTGCGCTTCCTGCACGGCGGCGCGGAACGGAACCAGGAACGTCTCGCGCAAGTCTCGCTCCGAAAAATTCGCCGGAGCCGTATTGGTCCCGCTCTCCGGTTGGCCATGAGCCGCAAAATGTTTCATCGTGGCCATTACGTGATGCCGGTCAATCGCCCAGGAAGTTCCCTGCAGTCCGTTGATGGCCGCAACGCCCATGCGCGCCACCAGATAAGGATCTTCTCCGTACGTCTCCTCGGTTCGTCCCCAGCGCGGATCGCGCGCCAAATCCAGCACCGGCGTGAAAGCTGTATTCACTCCCGACGACGCCATCTCGTCCGCGGCCGCAGTAAACGCCTGCTGCACCAGTTCGGGGTCCCACGTGCTGGCCAGGCCCAACACCTGCGGAAAGCTGGTGCTGCCGTACGCCATGAATCCGTGTAACGCCTCACCCTGGAAAAGTCCCGGAATTCCCAGCCGCGTTTTTTCGACCAGGTAATGCTGAGCCTTGTTGCGCGCCTCGGCCGCATCGTGAGCACTGACCTGCGCGTCTTCGCGGTATAACTTGCCCAACGCTTCAAACGCCTGCTTTTCCTCGGGATTCTCCGACGTGGCCCGCGCGCGCCGGCGGCCTCCTGCCAACTGGTCGACTTTCTCCTCCAGCGTCATGCGCTTCACCAGGTCCGCAGCGCGTATCTCGGCGGGGGGACTGGGATTGCGATAAGCAGGCTGGACTTCCTGGGAGAAGCAGCAGGGAAGTAACAGACCGGGAAGAGCGCAACCCAGCAGAATCTGGCGAAGCATTCAGCCTCCTCTTATCACGGCTTCAAAAGATGCTTACGGAAACGATTACGACAAAATGGCACGCGAAGCATAGCACGTTCTGAAAGAAGCGAACGCGAGTGATCGGTTCTATAACTCTCGATCGGATTCCAGTTCGATCACTATTGCGAAGTCTCCGTAAACGTCGGCGCCACCGGATGGCCTAACCCATACGGACCCTCGGCGTTCACCGTCACCGCTTCCGCTGTCGACGGCAATGTAAGCGTGACCGACGCGACCCCCGAGCTATTCGTGACCGCAATTACTTTCGAGCCGCTGGTGGTCCCGTTCGAAAGCGATCCCGCACTGGTTGTGAACAGGATGCTTGCTCCAGTATTGGTGCCGCGGGATTGGCCGGGAGTCAACGTTACGGTCAGAGGAGTTGGCAGGGTAGTCCCTTTAGCGCCTGTCTGTCCGTCGCCACCAGTCTTGGCCAAAGTTGCCGCCGGATTGCCCACGACGATCCACCCACCCTGAGTCTGCGTCGCACCGCTGTCGGTTCCTTGGACCGTGTAGTGGTAGAACCCCGGAGTATTCCCGGCGACGACAGTAATCGTTCCATTCTGCGCGGTCGTCAAATTTCCTTGCGTGACTGTTACGGTGATTCCGTTGTCCGACTGCGCTGACCCCAGCGACACATTCGCCGTCCCGTTGGTGAGTGTCGGCTGCAGCGTGACCGTGCCGCCCGCGGCAACCATCACCGTGTCGGGATTCAAATCCCACTCAGAAGCCGGAGTGCTTGCGGTCGTCCCCGTGATGACCAGCAGCGTGGCCGTGTAAGGCGCGAAGGTCATGGTCGAGGACCAGGCCGGCGTAGCCTTCGCAATCGTGGTAGGCGCCGTCGCCGCCAGCGTGTAGGTCACAACCGAACTGGGCGTGAAGCCATTGGTCGTGAGTTGCGCGGTCACCGAATTCTTCGGGTCCTTGTTGAGCACCATCATGGTCAGCGTCTTGCCGGTGGAATCGAGGGCGGCATAGCTGCTGAACAAACTAGGATCGCCGTCGTTCGTGTCAGAAATCGACATGGTCCCGAAACCGTGGTGCAAACCCAAACTGTCGTAATTGGTGTAGAGCTTCAGCGCAAGGTAGTTGGGATTCGCAGGATCGGGAGCAGTCCACCGCGATGCCAGATACACCCGCTCACGGCCCAGGATGCCATAGGCATCGGCATCGCCGAGCGCGGTCGAGAAATCCGACGCCCCGGCGAACTCGGCGCTCCACTCCGTAATACTGAACTGTGTTCCCGGGTAAGTAGAATTCAAGATCGCCCGCATGCGCGGAATGCGGAAGGGCTTCGAATCAACCGGCTCAATACTGAAGCCGCCACCGATGATGTATGGCGCTTCGCTGGTGTAGGTTGGATCCCACCAGTCGCGGTAAATGCGCGCCGCCAGGGCCTGTTTCTGCGCCGCGGTGAACGTCGACGTGTCAGGCCCGTCGGGATAAGCGTGGATGTCGAAGATGTCCAGCGACCTTGTGCCCGCCACCGCGTCTGACCACGCCACTTCATTAAGCCACCAGGGCAGGAAATCCACGCCGCCATTGCTCGACGTGTCGCTGTTCCCTGTCGCCGACCGCCAGTAGAAATACCAGCAGCAACTCACCGGCCCCAGGCGAATCGCAGCCGGGTCCCAGCCTTTTAGCGAGCGAGCCTCTGACAAATAAATATCGCGAAGCTCCTGATAAGTCGTGGGGCTGGGATGGATGTCTCGGTGCGTGCCTCCCCAAATGTCGATCTCATTGTCCATGTCGTAGAAGTGCGGAGCGCCGCCGAAAGCCGTGGCCAGCGCCGCAGCCCAGTCGTTGCGATACTCGCAAGTGGTTCCCGACGGACATGTCTTGGTGTGGTCGTCGAGGAGGGGGAAGTAGGTATCGTTTAGATCCGTTGCGGTAGCCGTGAGGTTCGTGGCGCAGTCGGTTTTCTGTCCGTTCCCCGCGTCAGTGTTGTACTGATCCACGCTGCACTGGGCGCCGTTCCTCGCAACCGAGAAGGTCCAGTGACCATTCGATCCGTTTTCCGCGCTTTGCGCCACCCAGGGCAGCATCACCATGGTCATCAGGGGATTGCTGCCCGCCGCCTTTACATCTTTGATGAACTGGATGGAGTCGCCATCCGTGTTGTTGCCGAATCCGTTGGCATTGAAATCTTCGAAGTAGTAGTCGTTGTCTGCGTTGTTGGTGAAGAGCTTCCAATTGTAGGTGGATGTCCCATTGCCGCCCCAGCGCACGACACTGATGCCGGCATCGGTGACGGTCGGACCATCCTTCGGATAAGCGCCCCCGTAAACGTACGGGCTAATCGCATGCCGGTTAGTCAGCACATCCACCGTGACGTGTACCGAGGCGGATGAGGCTGCCGGAGTGGCCGATACTTCGCTCGAAGGCCCGCTCTCGCCTCCCGCATTCACCGCTGTCACCACATAGTAGTAAGTCGTGCCATCGGTCAACCCCACGTCGGTGTAGCTGGTTCCCGTGGGCGAATTGACGGTGCTGTACGGACCGCCGTGGGTGGTGGAGCGCTTCACGTTGTAGGTGACTGCGCCGGTGCTGGCATTCCAGGTGAGCGCAACTTGCTTGTCGCCCGCAGTGGCGCTGAGTCCCGTGGGCGCGGCTGGAGCAGCCACGCTTGGCGTGGCCGACGCTTCATTGGAGTTACCGCTCTCGCCGCCTGCGTTGACCGCTGTAACCACGTAGTAGTACTTCGTGCCACCGGTCACGGCGCTATCCACGTAGGGGGGCGTGGTGGCTGTGGCAAGCTGCGTGTAAGGTCCGCCGCTGGCTGCGCCCCGCTTCACGTTGTAACTGGTGGCGCCTGAACTGGCCGTCCAGGTGAGACTGACTTGTTGAACTCCACCAGTCGCCGTCAGACCCGTGGGCGCGGCAGGAGGAGCGACGGGCGCGGCCGACACCTGACTCGAGTTTCCACTCTCGCCCGCCGAATTCACCGCCGAGACAACATAGTAATAGGTCGTCCCGTTGGTCAAAGAGGAGTCGGTATAACTGGTCGTGCCCGGAGACGAGATGGTCGTATACGGTCCACCACTCGCGGTACCGCGCTTGACGTTGTAACTGGTCGCTCCGCTGCTCGCAGTCCAGGTGAGACTGACCTGCTGGTTCCCAGCAGTCGCCGCCAAGCCCGTGGGCGCGGCAGGAGGATATACTTTCTGGCCGCCACCATAACCAGACCCTCCGCAGGACTGCAGTATGAGAAACGATGCTGCGATTAAGAAGATCCAGCCTGTGAACTGTGCCCGGCGCCGTTTTGCCATAACGATTATGTTACCCAAAAAAGACGTCTTCGAAACAATTCTTTCTCAGGGTTTTCGTGAGGTTGCCGGCGGTCAGGAAACCGGAAACGGCCGGCTGATCATCGCCAGGAATACGTCGAAGACGAACAGCGCGATGGCAATGTCGTTGAACAGTGTCGCCTGGTGCAAATCCGGCCAAAGCTGGTTGGCCGCCCAAAACAGAAACGCACACGCCAGAAGGATGGCCTTGATCAATTCCGAACGTGCCGGCCGGCGCACCACCTCATAAACCAGACAGGCACACGCAATCATGGCGAGCGGAAGCGCGGCCAGGAACTCGTGCGCCCGCGCGGGAAAAAGTCCGGGCACAATATCGCGGAGCAGCAGCACCCCCACGCTGAGCAGCGTCACCACGCAGAGGATCACCGGCAGCGACCGGCGATTCCGGTCCAGACGAATCGACATAAACCAGCCCTCGTTTTGCAGTGACCGTCTTGTGCTCACCCGCTCTTAGTAGGGAGCCGTGACCACTGCGTCTTCAGGGTAACCCGGCATGCCAAATTCCGGAACATCCAGGCCGTCCTCTTCCGACTCGGGCGGTACGCGCATGCTCTTCACTTTGTTCACCACCCAGAAAACCACGAAGGTCGCCCCGAACGCCCAGATCGCATACAGAGTCGCGCCCATGAGCTGGCACCAGAACTGCCGCGTGTCGCCGTGAATCAAGCCGGTCACGCCTTGACCCGCGTGCCCCAAGTAGCTGGCCGCTCCGACTCCGTTCCAGCCTGATCCATACGTTCCGTCGGCAAAAATCCCCACGCAGACGGCGCCGAGCCAGCCGCAGAATCCGTGCACCGAAACCGCGCCGCAAGGGTCATCGATCCTGAGCACACGCTCGTTGAACAGAACCCCGCCGCAGACCAGCGCTCCGGCCAGCACGCCGATAATCACCGACGAAGTCGGAGACACAAACGCGCAAGGAGCGGTAATCGCGACCAGGCCCGCAAGCATCCCGTTACACGCCATTGTGATGTCAGGCTTGCCAAACAGGAAATACCAGATCAGCATCGCCGCCGCCGAACCCGCGACCGCCGCGAGATTCGTGTTGACCGCGACCACTGAAATGCGCAGGTCAGTCGCTCCCAGCGTGGACCCCGGGTTGAAGCCCATCCACCCGAACAGAAGGATGAACGTGCCGGTCACCACATAGACGACGTTGTGAGCAGGGAAGACGCGGATCTTCCCGCCGGGCCCAAATTTTCCCAGACGCGGCCCCAGGATGATCGCAAGCGCCATGGCGCAGAAGCCGCCCACGGCATGAACCACAGTCGAACCGGCGAAATCGACATATCCGTGGCCCAGGTTCATCGTCGATCCAAGCTGCGACAGCCAACCACCACCCCACGTCCAGCAGCCCGAAATCGGGTACAGGATCCCACCAATGAACAGCTCACACAGCAGGAACGCCCAGAAGCTGATGCGCTCGCAGATGGCGCCGACAATGATGTATCCGGCGGTCTCCATGAACACAACTTCAAACAGTGTCAGGACATTGCTGCCCGCGTCATACGCCGGACCCACCAGAAAGAATCCCTTGCCTCCTGCAAATCCCCATTGCCCGCTGCCAATCAGAAAATGATTCAACGTGGGGACGCCCCCC
>Ga0207153_1098_pt1 | contig 18132 bp, 22 predicted proteins | sample Alteio_BWMinHeat_27_FD_153580 | JGI IMG/M metagenome (GOLD analysis project Ga0207153, IMG submission 153580) | Enriched cells from forest soil in Barre Woods Harvard Forest LTER site, Petersham, Massachusetts, United States -... | ecosystem: Environmental > Terrestrial > Soil > Temperate forest >...
TCGATCACCCTCTCTTCGCCCTGCGGCGCAAAGAGGGTTGGAAAAGTGAGTCATATTTGTGGTCACACAATAGTATAAAGGCAATGACTTTGATTATCCCAAAAAGCTTATCCCGAATCCACGCTAAACAAGATCTTATTGCGTTACTCTAAGTATATATATACATGAAGGTTTAAAAGTTAAAAGTTGTTAAATAGCAATACTATATATATGTATACCAAAAAAGACCATCTATATTAGCTGCTAAATAAATAATTGACTGGATTTTATAATATTCTTATCTTTGCAAAATGTTTAAAAAATACCAACCGCTATTTGCCGGCTTTTTAATTGTGTTATTGCTTGCCGTTGGCAGCTGTAAAAGCAAGTACGAAAAGCTAAAAGCAAGTAATGATAATGCCAAAAAATACCAGGAAGGTCTTAAATACTATAATAAAAAGGAGTACAGCAAGGCTTTAGGCTTGTTTGAAGGCTTAATTACTATATACCGCGGGCATGATGGTGCCGAGGATTTGTTTTACTATTACGCGTACACAAACTACAAGCTAAGAGATTATACTGCCGCGGCTTATAGCTTTAAGCAATTTGCCGACACCTATCCCTCAAACCCTAAAGCTGAAGAATGTCGCTTTTTAACAGCTTATTGTTATTACCTGGATTCGCCAAACTATTCGCTTGACCAGGAGAACACTACCAAGGCAATTGAAAAGCTACAGCTTTTTATTAACTTATATCCAAAAAGTGACCGCGTTGCCGAAGCTTCCAAATTGATAAATACATTACATGACAGGCTTGAGCAAAAATCGTTTGAGATAGCGAAATTATATTTAACGCTCCAGGATTATCAATCGGCTGTTATTGCCATGAATAATGCATTACGCGATTACCCGGATACTAAATATGCAGAGGAGCTGCAATTTTTGATTGCCAAATCGCAGTTTGAATATGCATCGCACAGCAGGGAAGAAAAACAGGAAGACAGATACACACTGGCCATGACCTATATTGACCAGTTTACTGACAGATATCCAACAAGTAAATATTTAGCAGAGGCTACCACCTATAAAAAGGATAGCCAAAACGGCATACGTAATGCAAAAGCGTATCTTGCAGAAGCATTAACCAATGAGCGCATTGCGAGGAAAATTGCTAAAAGAGACACACAAGCTAATAAAGTAAAAGTACCGGCATCATCAGAACGGGGTGACGATAATAGAAAAATTCCAAATTAAAAGATTTGAATATGAATAGTAATCCAATTAATAATAAGCCTGCTACAGCAAGCAGCACAGTAACCCGCGATTTGCGCGAACTGGATGTAGAAACAGGTAATATTTATGAGTCGCTGGTAATTATGTCAAAAAGGGCAAACCAGATCTCGAACAATATTAAAGAAGAATTGCACCAAAAACTTTCTGAATTTGCTTCTGCTAATGATAACCTTGAAGAAGTGTTTGAAAACCGCGAGCAAATTGAAATATCTAAATATTACGAAAAACTGCCTAAACCATCATTGGTTGCAGTACAGGAATTTTTAGACGGTAAAGTTTATTACCGCAATCCTACTAAAGAAGCATAAGCTTTTTTAATTCAAAAGTTAGAAGTCAAAATTCAAAAATGGGGACGTTTGTTACGTACCTTTGTTTTTGAATTTTGACTTTTTATTTTTACTTTAACTACAATGCTTGAGGGTAAAAAAATAGTTTTAGGTGTATGTGGCAGTATTGCGGCTTATAAATCGGCCACATTGGTAAGGCTTTTAGTTAAAGCCGGCGCCGAGGTGCAAGTGGTAATGACACCTGATGCCACTAACTTTATTACCCCGCTTACCTTATCAACGCTTTCTAAAAATCCCGTATTTCATGAATACTTCAAAGCCGAAACCGGGGAATGGAACAATCATGTTGAATTGGGTTTATGGGGTGATATAATGATAATTGCACCCGCAAGCGCAAATACCATGGCTAAAATGGCTATGGGGTTGGTAGATAATTTACTAACTGCCGTTTATCTATCGGCCAAATGTCCTGTTTATTTTGCACCTGCAATGGACCTGGATATGTGGAAGCATGAATCTACCAGGGCAAATGTTGAGGCATTACAATTATTTGGCAACATATTAATAGCACCGGTAAGCGGCGAATTAGCCAGCGGGTTGCATGGCGAAGGCCGGATGGCTGAGCCGGAAGAGATAGTTGATTTCCTATCAGCAGATATTAAAAAGAAATTGCCACTATTTAACAAAAAGGCATTGGTTACCGCTGGGCCTACTTACGAGGCTATTGACCCTGTGCGTTTTATAGGCAATCATTCTTCGGGTAAAATGGGTTTTGCCATTGCTGATACCTTGGCCGCATTAGGTGCCGATGTTACCTTAATATCGGGCCCCTCATCGCAAATCAGCACCCAAAAATCAATTAAACGTATCAACGTAACTTCGGCTGCAGAAATGTTGGATGCTTGCCAGCAATATTTCTCTGACTCGGATATTTGCGTGATGAGTTCGGCAGTGGCAGACTATACGCCTGTTAATGTATCATCGCAAAAAATAAAAAAGCAAAACGATACGTTTACAATTGAGGTGAAAAAGACCGTGGATATTTTAAAATTCATGGGCGAGCATAAACGCGATAGCCAGGTGTTGGTGGGCTTCGCGTTAGAAACTAATAACGAAGAACAAAACGCGATAGATAAATTGCAAAGAAAAAACCTGGATTTTATTGTGTTAAATTCGTTGAATGACGAAGGCGCGGGTTTTGCTAATGATACCAATAAAATAACTATTATTGACCGCAATTTGCAGCAAACTTCGTTCAACCTTAAAAGCAAAACAGCCGCTGCTGCAGATATCTGCAATAAAATATTGGAACTGGTAAAATGAGAGCATTCATCCTATACATCTTGCTGATTTGTTTAAGCTTCGGCGCAATGGCGCAAGACCTGAACGCACGGGTTAGCGTAGTAGCGCCAAAAATTCAAACAACAAACAAACGCGTTTTTCAATCGCTGGAAACGGCTATGAAAGATTTTTTGAATGGCCGCAAGTGGATAACAGACCCAATATTGCCTGCCGAACGGTTAGATTGCACCTTTGTATTAAACATTATTTCATGGGATAACGGCAGCAACTTCAGCGGGGAATTACAGGTGCAATCATCACGACCGGTTTTTAATTCGGCTTATACCACCACGATGCTGAATATTAATGATAAAGATTTTGATTTTACCTATAACGAGGGCCAAACTATTGATTATACCGACCAAAGCTTTACCAGCAACCTGGCCTCGGTAATGGCTTATTACGCCTATATTATAGCGGGTTTTGATTATGACAGCTTTTCGCGGTTTGGCGGATCACCTTATTTTTCATTGGCACAACAGGTAGTTATTAATGCGCAAACCTCATCGTATAAAGGGTGGAAGGCCTTTGATGATAATGTAAACCGGTACTGGTTAACCGAAAACCTGAACAGCAAGACTTATGCTCCTTTACGAGGCGTTATATATGACTATAACCGCAATGGTTTAGATGTGATGGCTGATAATGCCGGCAGGGGACGAAAAACCATTTTTAACTTGTTGCCGACGCTGGCTGAAACTGACCGCACCCGCATAGGCTCGATGCTGCCATTAATATTTTTTACAGCAAAAGCCGATGAACTGGTTTCTATTTTCAGCGGATCCGACTCGCAGGAACGCCTGCAGGCCATGAACACCCTTACCACTGCCGACCCGGCGAATGGTATGAAATACCAGGTGCTGCAGAAAGGAAATTGAGATTGTTAAAAAAGACTTACGAAGTTTAACTCGATGTTGTTAGTTTTAAAGGCCCGTTGAGGGCTACGCCGTTTTAAAACTTCGTAAGTCTAGTCTATAGTAACTCCACGCAGTTAAAGCCTGCAGTTTGTATAACCGATTCGATATAACGCGGGGAAATATTATTAGCTACAACCCTCAATACGTGATCACAGTCTTCCAGGTCGAAATTCCAGTCTTTAATGGCTTTTATAGCTGTTAGCAACGGGCTCACTTCATTGATTTGCCTTCTGTCAGAAACGCTTGTTGAAAATACCAGGATATCCATATTGTAGTGTACTTAACGCATTGATTTTTCTCAGCCTAAAGTCTTGAGTCATTCGGTTTAAATTATCAAATCCAATGACTCAAGACTATGACTTAAGACTAATTACTTTACTCTGTTGCTTTTGCAGCTTCTTCACCAGCATTCTTTTCCCACTCCTGCTCAAATGGATGACGGCCACGGCCGGCGGGTCCGCACCATTCTTTTCGGAACATAGTGCCACCCTGCTCCCATTTTTCGCGGAATTTCTCACGCTCTTCCGGGGTCATGTTTTTAAAGCGTTCCTGCATAAGGTTACGCATCCAGGGTGCACCGCCCCTGCCGCGGCCACCTAAGCCTTTGCCAAAGCCAAACAATATTTTACATAAAACAAATATGCCCATGGCTTGCCAGTAGGTTATGGCGCCAACGTGTAATACTCCCGGTAATATGTTGTTCCATAGCTGCATTACTATATAATTCACGCCAAAAAAGGCGGCTATCCCCAACGGGATAAATAAAAATTTCATTCTGATTCTGTGTCTCATCTTTTCTAATTTTTTAATATTGTGTAATTTCCTCGTACAATTGTTTTAACCTGTCGCGCAAGTGTAACACGGCGTAGCGCTTACGCAATACCAGTGTGTTTGTATTTAACCCGGTTAACTCGGCCATTTCGCCAAAAGGCATATCCTCCAGCTCGTGCCATATAAAAACCTGTCTTTGCTCTTGGGGCAATTCATCAAGCGCCTTAAAAAGTTGCTCCCAAAAAAGGTTTCGTAAGTAAACGGTCTCGGGCGTGGCATCATCTGCTAACAGTATTTCCTTAAACCCGATGTTATCGTCGTCATCTTCATCCTCAAGTAAAAAATCATCCAGTAACGTTTCCGATTTTTTGCGGTGCTTATCTGTTATTTTATTACGGGCAACCTTATATAACCACGCGCCGGTTTGCTCAATAGGCTCGGCATTAACAACAGCGCTAAACTGGTACCACACATCCTGCAGAATGTCTTCGGCATCGGCATCACTTTTCACCCTTTGGCGAATAAAGCCCAACAAGCTTTTGCCATACAGCTTTATTGCTTGTATGATGTTGCTTTGTTTTTCTTCTGCCATTAAAGTGGTTGCTGTCAATTTTATTGTTGTTTAAAGATATAGACGATTGGGCATTTAAAACATTTCAAGAAATTTTAAATTATTTTTAGTCAATACTAATTCAGTTATTTTATTCTAATTCGAAATGAGCTTTATTTCTGCCTCACCCCAACCCCTCTCCTAAGGAGAGGGGCTTTAACACCTGCATATTTTACCCAATCCTGACTGCCACGCAAACATTTAGCACGAACTTTGTTCATACTTTATAAAAGAAAGTAATAGGCCATGGCTGATAAAAAAACGTTGATCTTAGGCGCTACACCCGATAGCAGCAGATATGCTTACCTGGCGGCAAACCGCTTAACAGGAAAAGGGCATACCATTGTGAATGTCGGTATTAAAACAGGTGAAGTTGCGGGTGTTGCCATCGAGAAGCCGGAAGTTATCCATGATGATATTGATACAATTACACTGTATGTAGGTCCGCAAAACCAACCGCCGTTGTATGATTATATATTAAACACGCATCCTAAACGCATTATTTTTAATCCGGGTACCGAAAATTCGGAACTGGTTAAATTAGCTAATGATAAAGGAATTGAAACGGAATATGCGTGTACACTGGTGCTGCTATCTATAGGGCAATACTAAAGCTAATTTAGCTTAACGAGGTAGATAGTTTTTAAATAGATTAATCTTTTAGAATTAAATCTCCACGGCGCTCAATTGCCGCTAGGCTGTTACTTTTGTCTTGATACAAAAGTAACCAAAAGATCAAGTCAGTAGAAAGGCTTCTTTGGCGCACAAGGCCTTATGCGCTGCAGAATTGACAAAACCGGAGCTGCAAACATATTGCGGCCAAGTCGCGCTTTGCTTATTCGCTGCAAATATTTGCTATGCCCTGCCTTTACGCTATAGGCCAGCATTGTTTTGTCAATTCTCGTCCGAAGCTGTTCTCCTGACGGGCTCCTTGAATAACTGAATTTCTTTAACAAATCAAAGTGGGCAAAGGCATATCAGAAAAGCGGGCCATACGTAAAGGCCTCGAGCGGGGAAGCTTTTTTCTGACTTGATTTATTCAGTTGTTTGTTTTTTAAAGGTGTTCATGAGTCGCTATCGCTTAGTTTCTGGTTCTCTTTCATCTAAGGAAAGAGAACTAGGCCTCCCCGGCTATGAGGGGCATAGATAATCTTATTTATGGGAATTTAAATAGTATTAGTAACGAAATAGTTTGCCTACTCTTTTACTTAGCCCCAAACTCCACATACCCAAACAAGCATAATTGCTTATTGCTGCGGTTGGCATCGGTAACTATTAATGCGCCTTTGCGGAATAGCGTAATCCCCTCCCAGTTATCTTTATATCCCTCAAACGTAGCAACTTGCTGCCATTGCCCGGTTTTATAATTATCCATTTTAACAATACGGGCGAATGTTTTGCGCTTTAAATAATCAGGGGCGTTATTCAGGCTATCCTTTAATGAAGGTATGGTAGCTTTTATTTGAGGCTCTGGCTTCGTAATAAAATCGTTGTTCAGGTAATGGTCGTAATCACCATTCCAGAAATAGTTAATGCCGTAAATCTGGCCGGCTTGGGTAGCAGCAATATCTGTGATTCTGAAATAGAGAAACGGCGCTTTAATTTTCTGCGGAGCCTGTTTAAATGAAGTGTCTATTAAATAACCTTTTCCTCCATCCTTCATCCCGTTAAATTCATAATAGGCAATCAGCTTTTTTTCGGTTGGCAGCCAGGTAATACTTTCAAAGCCTGCATTGCTGATGTAGGGATATCTTCGTAAAGTCGCGAAATGCTTGGGGTCAATCCTTATCACATTATTTTTAGCATCCAGCGTGCCTTTTAAAATAAAGCAATAAGCATAGGTATCGGTAGTTTCGATAGACATAAACACTGTGTTATTGATAATGCTAATTGCTTCAAATCCCTCATAATACTTCTTTACCGAATCGGGAAGCTTATCTAAGTTAACAACAGGTGTAGTGCGGTATGTGGTAAGCGCTGTATCTTTTCCATCTATTACCTGCCCAACGCTATCCGCATTTAAACTATAAATATTGAATTTGCCATCTAATTTGGTTTCTTTAAAGTCGCCATATTGCGGTTCAAGATATATGCGATTTTGCCAGGTACACATACCCGAGAATTCTTCATTTACCCCGCTGATGGGCGCAGGCAGTTTAATGAGTTTTAAGCTTTGCCCGTAAATGGAAGTTGCTGCTAATAATAACAATAATATTAAGGATGCTTTTTGAAGGCTATTGTTTGGCATGGCTAATTATCAAATGGGTATTACAGAACTCGGGCGCGCCGATTAAGGATTAGATAAGATGTGAGCAATCACAATTTATTGTTTCAAATAGTGGGCATACTTTTTTTCAAAGTCTTCCATACTATAAATATAGCCATTCTTTATGTCTTCTTCTCCTTGTCTTATACCTTCAAGATGCTCTTTAGAAATTTCAAATACCTTGTCCTTATAACTCAGCATAGTATTCAGCATATCCAAATAATCCGGATCGGTTAAATCTTCTATTTTTTCGTGAAGCGCTTTTTTTAACTCTACTACTGTCATGATATAAAGTTACCAAGTTTCTGGCAGCTTTAAAACAGCTACTTATTTTTATCAGGGTGAACGCATTAAATAATTGAATTGTTTCTACCCTCTTTCCGCCGGAGGCGAAGAGAGGGTGGTCGAGCGGCTTAGCGATGATCGGGTGAGTCCTAATGAAGCGGCATTACTAACGGCATTACGTAGAGTACTCACCCCGGATGCGCTACGCTGTCCGGCCCTCTCTTCGCCTGCGGCGGAAAGAGGGCAAAAAAGTTAAAAGTTATTTCCTGCCTATTTCAATTGGTTTTCTCACTGAACTGATATTTTACATATCTTGCTTTATGAAACCTAAGAAATGAAAAAGATCCTCCTGTTAGCGTTATTAGCTGTTTGTAGTCGCGGCGTTAAGGCACAATATGTTAGTTTGAATGACGCGGAATTAGGCAAACTACAAAAACTGGCAAGCACTGAACCATCGGCGAAAATGCGGTTGAATGAAATGCAAAAAACTGCTGACGATGCATTGAATGACAACCCCAACCCTATTGACGTTATCCATAGCGAGGGCCGTCTGGCGGGCGATCCGCAGAAAATAGCAACGGGCGCTGCTTTAAAGGATATGCGTAGAATGTATGCACTGGCGTTAATTTACCGGCTGAGCCATGATAAAAAGTATTTTGATAAAGCGGTTGCCTTCCTGGCGGCATGGTCAAACCAAAACACACCTAATGGCGACCCAATAGATGATACTAACCTGGACCAGGCTGTTGAGGCATACGATTTAATAAAAGGTGAGCTTACCGGACCCGCAAAAAAACTGATCACTGACTGGCTTGTCCGCACTGCCCAGGCCGAAGTTAATACGTTTAAACCGGCTAAGGAAACAGGTTATAATAACTGGCATTCGCATAGGTTAAAAGAAGTTGGCGAAATAGGCTTTGCTATTGATGATGAAACCTTTAAGAAGTTTGCCGTTGAGGGTATTAAAAAGCAGATATCCGTTAATTTATATGCAGATGGCTCGGGAATTGATTTTAAGCTGCGCGATGCCTTACATTATCATGTATATGATTTGGAGCCCTTGCTTAAGCTGGCTATTATTTTAAAAAGAGCCACCGGGGTTGACTACTATACTTATGTATCGCCCGAACAAAGCTCGCTTAAAAAATCAGTTGAATGGTTACTGCCTTATTTGAACGGACAAAAAACGCACGAAGAATTTGTAAACAGCAGTGTTAGTTTTGATAAGAAGCGCGCGGCCAACGGCGAAAAGGATTATGTTGCCGGTTCGCTATTCCAACCTAAAAATGGGGTTGCCGTATTGGAGCTGACAGAATACTTTTACCCGGATGCTATAAATTTGATAGACAAACTTAAAAATACTACGCAGGCATTTCCGGATTGGCAACTGCTTTTGAATACCGTTAAACGATAAATTGCTGCTATTTTGGTAACTGCAAGGTTACTTTTTCAGGTTACAGGTATTAAACCTTATAATGGCATTAGTATTGATGCTTAATTTATTGAATGAGACAAAAATTTTATGATACTGCTGTGAAGCAGGAACGCGCGGTTTTGGTTGGTGTAATTACCGCCAACGAAACTGATGAGCGCGCAAAGGAATATTTAGAGGAACTGCAATTTTTGGTAGATACTGCCGGGGCTAAAACCGTTAAAACATTTACCCAAAAACTATCGCAGCCGGATAGGGCCACATTTGTAGGTTCGGGCCGGTTAGAGGATATACGCGTTTTTGTTAAGGAAGAGGAAATAGACATTGTTGTATTTGACGATGAGCTTACGCCATCGCAATTGCGCAACATTGAGAATGAATTACAGGTAAAAATTCTTGACCGCAATAACCTTATACTGGATATTTTTGCAAGTCGCGCCCAAACAGCACAGGCTAAAACCCAGGTAGAACTGGCGCAACTGCAATACCTGCTGCCTCGCCTTACCCGTTTATGGACACACTTGGAGCGCCAAAAAGGAGGTATTGGTATGCGTGGCCCGGGCGAGTCGCAGATTGAAACGGACAGGCGGTTGATCTTAGAAAAGATATCGTTGCTTAAAGACAGGCTAAAGCTAATAGATAAGCAAAATGCTACCCAGCGCAAAAACCGCACGCAAATGGTACGCGCCGCACTGGTAGGTTATACCAATGTAGGCAAGTCAACCATCATGAACATGATTAGCAAATCTGAAGTATTTGCCGAGAATAAGCTGTTTGCGACGCTGGATACAACAGTGCGCAAAGTGGTAATTGAAAATGTACCGTTTTTATTGTCTGATACGGTTGGATTCATTCGCAAGCTACCTCATGATCTGGTGGAGTGTTTTAAATCTACTTTGGATGAAGTGCGCGAGGCGGATCTGCTGATACACGTTGTAGATATTTCACATCCAAGCTTTGAGGACCACATCCGTACCGTTAACGAAACGCTGAAAGATATCGGTGCATCTGATAAACCAACAATTACCGTATTTAATAAGATTGATGCCTTTCAACCACCTCCGGCTGAAAACGGCGAACAATCAGAACCGTTAACCCTGGATGATTTTAAACATAGCTGGATGGCCAAAAACAATAGCCCGGCGATTTTTATTTCGGCCACTAAAAAGGAAAATATCGACGAGTTCAGGAATATGCTGTATGAGTATATAAAGGATATCCATACAGCAAGGTACCCGTACGATCATTTGCTGTATTAAGACAATCAAGAGTTAAGAATCAGATACAAGAGCGATAGGTTTAGGCCGGTCGCTATTTTTGTGCTGGTTAACTGTACAAATTCAGCACCTGGTCAGGTTAAATTATCATTACGTTTTAATGAAGTTGCCGTGTCTCCTAAACTTATCGCGCCGGGAGGTGTTGCAGTAAGGTGAAGTTTAAACATATCCACTTTATTGTCAATCCCGCTTCGGCAAAGCAGGAACCCTTATTATCATACATTCAACAAGCATTTGCAGATAGTTATGTGGATTGGGATATTTCCGTAACCAAAAAAGGAAAAAGTCCGGGGCAGATTGCCAAATCGCTCATCGGTAAAACAGACCTGGTTGCCGTGTATGGCGGAGACGGTTGTGTTACATCCGTAGCGGCTGCGTTGCACGGTACCAAATTACCCATCGCTATTATCCCGGCAGGGACAGCCAATGTAATGGCTAAAGAACTGGCAATTCCCACCGGCACGGTTGCCGCGCTGCAAATTCTGCAAAAAGGAAAGCATAAAATAAAAGCTGTAGACGTGGGGCTGGTAAACGGCAAGCCTTTTATTTTGCGCATTAACCTGGGCATTATGGCGAACATGGTAATAGAAGCCGGACGAACGCTAAAAGACAATATTGGCCAGTTGGCCTACGGTGTTAGTGCTGTAAAAACAGTGGCAGAAGCCGAACCCATAAACTACCGCCTCAACATTGACGGTAAAAAGATAGCCGTCAGCGGTGTGGCACTTACAGTTACCAACTCCGGCAGGATAGGTATTGGTGATTTCGATCTGCAGCCCGGTATTAGTATTACTGATGGACTGCTGGATGTTATCCTTATGCAAAACAACGACCTGCTATCAGTTATTAAAGTAGCAAGCAGCGCATTGCTGCAAAATGAATCAGCTGTTTTACAGCATTGGACGGGCAAGAAAATTACCATCACGATGGACAAAAAACAATCTTTCATCCGGGACGATAAGGAAGTGATCGCAAAAAAATTAAAAATAGAAGTGGTTCCCCGCTCCGTTAAATTTATAGTACCATGCTAAAAAAATTGCAAAGCCTGTTTACGCTGGCGGGCTTGTTCATCCAATACAATGCCGATAATATTTACCGCGTAACCTTTGGCATGCCGCGGCTTAAACGCTGCCAGGTAACGGCCAACCTGTTTTTGGGCAGCCAGTATAATTTAGTGGGTTTGCGCAAGCTAAAGGCATTGGGCGTTACCGCTATCATTAATATGCGGATGCACTCGGTTTACAGCGAGGCGCAATACGAGGGTTTCCATTACCTGCACCTCCCCACGCCCGATAATACCCCACCGCCATTGGAAGTATTACTAAAAGGCGCCGACTTTGCAGATACCGAAGTAAAAAACGGCGGTAAGGTTTACATCCATTGCCGCCAGGGCCTTGGCCGCGGGCCCACCATGGCTATAGCCTATTTGCTAAAAACCGGGCTGACTGTTGAAGATGCCATTACGTTGATTAAAAAAGCAAGGCCCTTTATTAATCCGCGTAAAAGCCAGTTGGCAAGGTTGAAGGAGTTGGAGGGGTATTATTTGGAGGGGTATTATAAGGAGGAGAAGGGATAGTAGACTACAAGATACGAGTATTCGACGCTTGGGTCTACACTACTTACTGCGGCAGATGAGAGTTGTATCTTCCGCTGCCCGAAGTTGCAAACTATTACTGTCTGGTAAAGTAATAGTCGGAGACTTCGAACAACTATAAGCTAACTCAAACAATCCCTACGCTCATTCCTTTACCCCATATGCATTTATCAGACGAAGAGTTTCGCGAGGAATTTAAACCCTTGTTTATACCGGCACATTTTGAAGACGCCGACACCTTAGAGCAAAAAATAACTTTTGCATTGGCACAATTAGGCCAGGCCAGCGCCACGCAGGTTTTTGCCGAATTGCAAAAATACGATACCGAGGAAACCGAAACGGAAGTAGCCGCCGTGCTTGATTACCTGTTTGAAAAGGGCCGCATAAAAGGCGCCGAAACAAACGGCACCATGCACTACGACCTCAGCAAAATTACCCAACCCAATGACGGCGCCGTAAACCCGGAATTGTTAGCCCCGGGATTGGATTGATTGCGATATGAATTAAATTTTTCTGTCTAAAACATTTAAATCTTCTGTAACTTAGTGTTATTAAATACCTATTATGGATTTACAGGCTGAAAAACTAAAACTGGTACAAGCTGTATTAAACATCGACAGCTTAAAATTGATAAAGGAAGTAGAAGCTTTACTAATAAGCAAGGAGCAGGACTGGTTTGACGATTTAAATGAAAGCCAGCAGCAATCGGTACTTAGAGGCTTAGAGCAAGCTGACAGGGGCGAAAAGATTTCAAATAAAGAAGCATTTGCCAGGCTTGGCTTATGAGCTACGCGATTACGTGGACAGAAGAAGCGTTATCTACTTTTGAAGATAGGATCACTTACCTTAAAATACACTGGACCGAAAGGGAAATAATAAGTTTCAAAAAAAGAGTTGTTGAGTATTTAAACATACTGGAAACAGAACCACTTATCGCAAAAAAGCCCGGGCGGTTTAAAAATGTACACATGGGCCTTATACTCAAACAAGTCTCGCTGATTTACCGGGTAAAGCCTTTAACTAAAGAAATTGAATTGATTTCCTTTGTAGATAACAGGCAAAATCCTAAACGGATTAAAAAATATAAACCTCGCCAATAGCACAGGGATTGGATTGGGCTGTCGCACCCGACAAAAGTTAACAGGATATAAACATTTGAAATCCATTAAGTATTTGACAATAAAGTACTTAATAGCAAACATGAGCATTATATGCACAAAGATGTTAACCTATGTTAACCCAAAAAAACCATCAATAAATTGATTGTCAGATATTTAAATAGGGTTAACATCGAAATATGTTAAGTTGTGTTAACCCTTGTTGGGCTGGTTGATTAGGTTAAAAATATCTCATTTTTGATCTCCGGGATAATCCCTTTCTCTAACGCGGTATCAAAAAGCAATTGAATAGCTTTACGGCCCTCGTCGCCTAAATCAACGGAGTATTTATTTACATATAGCTCAATATGTTTATACATTACTTCCTCGCTCATTTCCTGCGCGTGGCTGCGGATATATTCCAACCCTGATTTTGGATTGGCAAAAGCATACTCTACCGACTTACGCAGCACCCGGTTAATTTTATGCTGAACATCCAATGGCAAATTGCGGTTAGCTACAATGCCGCCAAGCGGGATGGCACAGCCGGTTTGCTTTTCCCAATAATCACCTAAGTCGATGATCTTTTTAAGTCCTTTATCCTGGTAGGTAAAACGGTTTTCGTGAATGATGAGGCCAACATCAACACGCCCTTCCAGTACGGCGTTTTCAATATCCGAGAACACCAGTTCCACTTTATTAGTAGCCTGCGGAAACGCCAGCCCGAGCAGGAAATTGGCTGTGGTATATTTACCGGGAATGCCAATTAAAGGGTTTCGAATTTCGGATGTTCGATTTCGAATTTGGTTGCTTTTTAAATCCGAAATTGAAATTTCGAAATCCGAAATTAAAAGTGGACCAACGCCGAAACCCAGCGCGCTGCCGGCATCAAGCAATACATATTTATCAACTATGTAAGCAAAGGCGTGGTAGCTTAGCTTGGTAATATCCAGCTCGCCGCGAAAGGCCTTTTGGTTAAGCGTTTCTACATCATCATAAAACACTTCAAAGTCTAAACCTTCGGTGTCAATTTTATGATGAATGAGCGCGTCGAAGATAAAAGTATCGTTAGGACAGGGCGAAAAGCCGAGGGTTAGTTTCATGGTGTTAATTTAAATAATAAGGATTGTCATGCTGAGCTTGTCGAAGCATCCGCGATAGGCCTCCCACGCACCCTTCGACAAGCTCAGGGTGACAACGCACTCATAACTCTTTCAACAAATCAAGAGCAAAGTTATTCAGATTTTTGACAGCAAGCCCTATCTGCCAGTTGTCGCGGTTACGTTTTTCTACATAATTTGACACTGCCCTGATTTGGATGCAGGGTACCTTCAATTCACGGCAGGCATAAAAGAATGCAGCGCCTTCCATACTTTCTAATTGTGGCTTCAGGCGCTCAACTATTTGTGCTATGGATACTTCATTGCCATGCACGGTATTTACAGTAATTGCCCGGGCCTGGGTTAACTTAACTTTCTTAGTGAAATAGCTAATACTGCTGCTGGGGCGGAAGATACTTGCACCCAGTTCCAACCTTTCAATGCTAATGAAGCGGGTATCATCCTCGGCGCCTAATTCGGATAAGGTATCTTCTGTTATTTCAACTACATCGCCCAGGGGTATGTTACGGTCAAAACTACCGGCAATACCCAGGTTGATCACTAAATGATAAACATTATGCGGCAGGTGGCGTGCAATGGCAAACGCCGTAGGCACCATGCCCGCGCCGGTTATTAACACCGAGCAATTAGCTACTGATGCATGTCTCGGCGTGTACAGGTTTTCCTCATCTGATTTTTGTAAAGACAGCGTCTCTATCAAAGGCATAACCTCGGGCAGCGTTGCAGCTACAATTAATATCCGCATGGCGTTAGTTTTATGCTAATATAACAATTCAGTTGGCAGTTATTAGTTTGCAGTCGGCATTAAAATAGATTTCAAAAAACAACACTGCAAACTGCTTACTTAAAACTGCAAACTTAAAGTTTGTATATTTGCACCCACTATTTGATATGATGATACATATTACGCGCAAGGAACATTTTAATGCAGCACACCGCATGTACCGCGATGAATGGAGCGCAGAGAAAAATCTGGAAGTATTTGGCAAATGTGCCAACCCAAACTGGCATGGCCATAACTATAATTTGTTTGTAACCGTTAAGGGCCACGTAACTGAGGCTACCGGTTACCTGATTGACCTAAAAGAGCTCAAGGTTATTATTCACGATTACGTGATAGAGAAGCTGGACCATAAAAACATCAATATGGATGTAGAATTTATGAAAGGCAAAATGGCATCAACCGAGTTATTGACCATCGAGATATTTAAACAATTAAAAGCTCCTATTGAGGCTTATGAAGGCGTGTTTTTACACTCGGTAAAACTATACGAAACTGAAAATAATTCTGCCGAATATTTTGGCGGCTAAACCTTTACTATGATTGATGACGACGACATGCCGGACAGGGATGAAGGCATTAATGGCTATGAGAAGATAGACCGTTACAACCCCGAACTGATTAGCAACCTGGCCACGCATTATAAGGATGTGTTAAAACTGATCGGCGAAAAACCCGAACGGGAAGGTTTATTACGCACGCCTGAGCGGATGGCCAAAGCCATGCTTTACCTTACCCAGGGTTATGATTTGGATGCAAAACAAATATTAACATCGGCACTTTTTAAAGAAGATTACAGCCAGATGGTGGTAGTGAAAGATATTGAAGTATATTCCATGTGCGAGCACCATATGCTGCCATTTTTTGGTAAAGCGCATATAGCATATATACCCAACGGGCACGTAGTTGGCCTTAGCAAAATACCGCGTGTTGTTGATGTTTTTGCAAGGCGCTTACAGGTACAGGAACGCTTAACCAACGAAATTCGCGATTGTATACAGGAAACCCTACAGCCTATAGGCGTAGGTGTGGTAATTGAATGCCGCCACCTGTGTATGTGCATGCGCGGCGTACAAAAACAAAATTCAGTAACCACAACCTCAGCCTTCACCGGCGGGTTTTTACATGAAAAAACAAGGGCAGAATTTCTTAACTTAATTTCTGCGAAATTAAGTTAAGAAATTAGTGATCAGAGGTTAGTTAATTAGAGATTAGGTGTAAACACAATTCTTTATTAAACTTGTTACTAATTTCTAATCACTAACCTTTAATTAACTAATCTCTAATCACCAATTAACTAATCACTAAATTGAAAGCATACATTTTCCCGGGACAGGGCGCACAGTTTGTAGGAATGGGTAAAAACCTTTACGAACAATCGGCACAAGCGCGTGAATTATTTGAAAAAGCCAATGAAATATTAGGCTTCAGGATAACCGATATTATGTTTAACGGTACCGACGAGGACTTAAAACAAACCAATGTTACCCAACCGGCTATATTTTTACATTCGGTTATTTTAGCCAAAGTTTTGGGTGATGATTTTAAACCCGAAATGGCTGCGGGCCACTCGTTAGGCGAGTTTTCGGCATTGGTTTCTGCCGGGGCATTATCATTTGAAGACGGTTTACGTTTGGTTGCAGCACGTGCCAATGCCATGCAAAAGGCCTGCGAATTACAGCCATCAACCATGGCTGCTATTTTAGGTTTGGATGATTTTACAGTAGAAGATATTTGCAAGCGTATTAGCGATGTAGTTGTACCGGCAAACTATAATTGCCCGGGCCAGCTGGTAATATCGGGTACTATTGCAGGTGTAGATAAAGCTTGCGAAGAAATGACTGCCGCAGGGGCCAAACGCGCGTTAAAATTAAACGTAGGTGGTGCGTTCCATTCGCCGTTAATGGAATCGGCGCGTGTTGAGCTGGAACATGCCATTGTGAATACTGACATTAAAGAGCCAATTTGCCCTATCTATCAGAACATCGATGCCAAACCATATACTGATCCGGCTAAAATAAAACATAATTTGATTGCCCAGCTTACCGGCCCGGTTAGGTGGACGCAAACGGTTATGCACATGATGGAAGATGGAGCCACATCCTTTACCGAGGTGGGCCCCGGCAATGTACTGCAGGGCCTGGTTAAAAAAGTAGACCGGGCAATGCCGACGGAAAGTGCATCCTTAAAAGAATAATTTTATAAGCCGCAAACTAAAAGCGGCTTTTTTTTATTCTAAATTTACAAAAAGCAAATACACAATCATTTGAGTTACTCCGCAAAAATCCGTTGGATGCTGGTGCTGGTTACGGCCATGCTGATGCTAACTGCAATTATTGCGCATAAAACTTATACCCCGCAGGAAAATCTGCTTCAGTCAGGTAAAACTTTAGAGAGTAACCTGCACATTAAAGAGAGCTATATTTATGAAATACTAAATAACCCTGCCCGCTTTAACCGGTTAAAAAATCTTTCATCTAATGCTGATGAAGCTTTTAATGCCATACAGGACCTTACCACCACTAAACAAATATGGATAATTACCCTAACCAACAATAAGGTAAGTTTTTGGACGGGTGTAAAAGTATTTCCGGCCGATCCTTCGCGAATTAAAAATGGTATTTCTTTTTTTAAGCAGCCAAATGGTTATTATGAAGCCATTAAAAAAACAGTAGGCAACTTTTCTGCCATTTTCTTTATCCCTGTAAAAATAGAGTACGCTTTTCAGAATCAATACCTGCAAAACTCCTTTGCAAAGGACCTGTCAACCGAAAACAATATCGAGCTTGCCGATTTTTCTGACAAACAGGTTTACGCAGTACATAGTATTAAAAATGTTTATCTTTTCTCTATCAAACTAAAACCGGGCGTAGTTAGTCAGCGGTTATTTTATTTTGAATTAACTTTTTGGTTGCTGTCCTTAATTACGTTTTGCATTCTTATACAAAATGCATGTACCACGCTGGTACGCAGGGGCTATGAATTAACTTCGTTAGGGTTATTAGCCTTATTTATAGTATTGATAAGGTTTATCAATTTACACTATAACCTGCCCGATTTTACTGATAAGCTTCAAATTTTT
>Ga0207153_1099_pt1 | contig 17832 bp, 26 predicted proteins | sample Alteio_BWMinHeat_27_FD_153580 | JGI IMG/M metagenome (GOLD analysis project Ga0207153, IMG submission 153580) | Enriched cells from forest soil in Barre Woods Harvard Forest LTER site, Petersham, Massachusetts, United States -... | ecosystem: Environmental > Terrestrial > Soil > Temperate forest >...
ACGAAGCCGGCGGGCGTTGGGATCACGCGCCGCCGCCGCGGGGCGATCGTTGGGGTCCGGGGGTTCGCGTTCCGGCGATCATCATCTCGCCCTATGCCAAACGCCGCTTCGTCGATAACACGACGTATGAGACCACTTCGATCTTGAAGTTCATCGAAACCCGCTGGGACTTGGCGCCTCTGGGCAGTCGAGACGCTGCTGCGAACAACCTGCTGAACGCCTTCGACTTCTCGCAGACTCCTTGACTCGCCGATGGAGAGCCGGGCGGAGGGGGAGTGGTATAGCGGGGAGACGCTGTCAGAGTCGGCACCTTATGCAAGGCCACGGTTGCTTTCGGCTGTTGGCACAAAGCTGGCGTCGCCCTGGCCTCAGCCGATGTCCGATGCTGAGGGAGAAGCGGAGGGTACCTTCGAGACATCCCGATCCTTCGACCAATGTCGGTTTTTCAGGGTCAAAGCGGAAGTAAAACGGACATCGACGAACTGCGCAGGAGGTGAGTGAATGAGACGGCGCGAATTCATCACGTTTCTCGGCGGTGCGGCCTTTGCGTGGCCGTCTACCGGCATCGCGCAAACGTCCATGCCGGTCATTGGCATCCTCCTTCTTGGGCGCGCCGCGGAACCTCGCGACTTCGGTTTTGTCCGCGAATTGATACGGATCGGTTATGTTGATGGGCGTAATATCAAGTTCACGGTTCGCGCTGCCGATGGAGCGGTCAATCTACTACCGCAGCTCGCGCGCGAAATAGTGGCAACAAGTCCGAATATCATTGTGGGATCAGGATCGCCGGTTGCGCTGGCTTTGGGTGCGGCAACAAGGAATATTCCAATCGTAATGTCGGTGATGGGCGATCCGATCGCGCTCGGCCTGAGCAACAGCATGTCGCGCCCGGACCGAAATGTTACCGGCTTCCCCAATTCCAGCCCATCACTCGCAGCCAAGCGACTTGAGCTGTTACGCGAACTCGTCCCTGCTGGCAAAATTGGTTATTTGTGGGCTCCGGAAAGTCCCATGACCCAGGCGCGCGGGGAGCAAGCACGTATGGCGGCCAAAACACTTGGCATTGAGTTGGTGCCGGTGCCGCTGATGTCCGGTGGAGATATCTCTGATGCTTTCGCGCTCGCAGAGAAAGAGCAGGTTACCGCTCTTCTAATTGAATCTGATTCGCTGATGTTGCGCATCAGCGCTAAGATTATCGATGAGTGTCTGCTGCGAGCGCTACCAGCTATGCACGCTTGGCCGTTCGAAGTACCTTCCGGAGCTCTCATAGCTTACGGCCCGGCAACGGCCGAGAATGATCAGCAAACTGCAAGTTATATAGACCGAATATTGCGAGGCGCAAACGTCGCCGACTTACCATTTCAAGAACCAACACGGATCAAACTGTCCATAAACCTGAACACCGCTCGCTCGATCGGAATTACCGTGCCGCCGACGCTGCTCGTCCGGGCCGATGAGGTGATCGAATAGGTGCGCCAGCCGCAAGCTGGTGCGGTCCAGCCGGTGGAAGTCCGGCCCAAGTAAGGCGTAGCGTCCGCTTGGTAGCGAGTGTTGCGTGGCCACTGGCAACAGGGGTTGCGAAGCGTACACAGCGATTGCATGGGGTGTGGGATTGAGCCACGAAAGATCAGATATCGCGGGGGCCGAGAGTCTTTATTCGCTCGAAGGCAACATGTGCGGCACCGCCATGCGAGGTGCTGACGCCCTGCCGGGGTCCAAGGCCACATCACGTGCAAAAGGATCGTATCGGAAGCTGGGAGATCTCGGGTCTGACCGGAACGGTGGTGCCGTTGCCGGCCCGCATCGGGAAGGCGAGGAGCCGTAGCCGATGACGAACGGACCCGAGAAGTCGGACCCCGCCATAGTGTGCGCTGGGCAGCGCATGAATCAGGAGGGTTAAAGTCCCTCCGGCGCTCGAATGAGGGGCGCTGTATCCAAAGGCGGGGGTAATGCCTCGTCGGCCAGCGGGTTTACTCGCTGGAGGACAGGGTGTCCGGAGCGATCCGGAATCCGAAGGGTTTGAGGAGAAGTATCGGGCTGTAATCGAATGGGGGAGAAACGCGCGTCCCTACCGCTACGATGCGGACTTCCGAAAGTGGCGCGTTTGAGACATGCCGACCCACGCCACGAACGTCTGCTTATCGGGGTAGATCGGAAGTCATGGGCAGACGTCAAACCGTCGCTTTTGACCCATATGCGACATCGATTATCCTTCGGCGAAGGCGAAGACTGAAAGCGACGATTGACATCCAAAGGCAGCGTCGGCAGCTGATTGATCTCGTTAGCGGGAGTCGAATGTGCCAAGGTGCGCTCATGTCGTGGCAACACGTTCGCATATCCCGGTTCGGTGGCCCCGAGGTCTTGGAACTGGCGGAAGAGCCAACAATCCCAAATCCGGGCACCGGCGAGGTGCGCATTAAGGTTCTAGCAGCCGGGACCGGTTTCACGGACAGCTTCATTCGGCGTGGCCGTTACCCTGACTTTAAAGGACCGCTGCCGTTTACTCCGGGCTACGAGCTAGTAGGTGTTGTCGAGAAGGCTAGCTCTGACGTTGTCTCGCCGCGTGAGGGGCATATCGTTGCCGATCTCTGTGTGGTGGGTGGTTACGCGCAATACGCAATTCGTCCCGCGCGTTTTCTTGTGCCAGTTCCAGATGGCATCGATGCGGCAGAGGCCGTTTGCATACCGCTCGCCTACCTTACAGCTTTCCAGATGCTCACGCGCTATCGGCGCTTATTTCCCGGCGAGACGATCCTCGTTATCGGCGCGTCAGGTACGGTCGGTACGGCGCTGCTCGATCTCTCGCGTCATTTTGGCCTCAAGGCAATCGGTACGTGCTCAGCGGCGAACCTCACCACAGTTGAGCGACTTGGTGCCACAGCAATCGACTATCGGGCTGGTGACTTCGTTGCTTCCGTGCGTAAACTTACGGCGGTACGAGTTGGCGGCGCCGGCGTCGATGCGGCATTCGATGCGATCGGCGGATCACATTTCGACCGGTCGTTCGCCTGTCTCGCACCGGGGGGCATCCTCATCGGCTACGGCTCCCAGACCATGGCAGTCGGCCGCGAAAACATAATCGCGGCGGGGCTAGGATCGGCGCGGTTGAAGCTATGGGGCGCATTGAGCTTCCTATTCCGTGGTCGTCGTGCGCTTTGGTACAGCATCACGGACCGCCGCTTGTCGCACCCTGAAGAATATAAGACTGACATGGCTGCATTGTTCGAGTTGCTCCGCAACGGTGCCATTCATCCTGTGGTTATCGCTCGCGAACCACTAGCAGCCGCGAAAAATGTCCACGCACGTATCGACGCTGGCGGGCTCGGCGGCAAGATTGTACTGTTGCCCTGGCTGGCCGTGTGACCATTAACCCCTTCCGCGCTGCTTTTGAGAGGCTCTCGCCATCAATCTGCGCGTAAGTGCGACTTCCGGGTTTGGCATTAACGGACGTCACCGTTGTCGCGATGAATGTCCGCTTTTAGCGTGATAAAGCAGACGTAGGAATTGAGCTAGCGGACTTCCTATGATCGTTTGTTCCTGCAACGTCCTAAGCGACACCGAGGTGCGAACTGTCGCCAACACTGCGACGCGCCGAACCACCAGCTATGTCTATAGCTGCCTTGGCTGCAGAGCTCGGTGCGGTCGCTGCGCCCGCACCATCCGAGAAATCATGGACGAGGTATTTGACGGAGCGAAAGTCGGTCGTGCGGATGGCGGCGCCGTACTCGCTGCGCCGGCGGACAAGCAGCCCTAGGCTTCATGGCGCCGCCATCCAGTGGCATCGCGTGCTGGTGCTGCTGGGAAGTTCAGAGTAAATTTTCTAGGGTTTGAACCATGGCCAGAACAGGAGCGTGGTTATGAAGGGTGATGCAAAGGTCGTCGAATTTCTAAATAAGGCGCTGCGGCATGAATTGACCGCGGTCAACCAATATTGGTTGCACTACCGGCTGCTCGACAATTGGGGTTACAAGGATCTGGCCAAGCAGTGGCGTAAGGAATCGATCGAAGAAATGGAGCACGCTGACAAGCTGGTCGTGCGTATCATTTTCCTCGAAGGTTTCCCGAACCTGCAACTGCTCGATCCCCTGCGCATCGGCCAGAACGTCAAAGAGGTGCTTGACTGCGACCTGGCGGCGGAGATTTCCGCCCGCACGCTCTACCAGGAAGCCGCGACGTACTGCCACGCCGCGCAGGACTATGTGACACGCGACCTGTTCGAGAAGCTGATGGCGGACGAGGAACACCACATCGATTTCCTCGAAACGCAGCTCGATCTCGTCGGCAAGCTCGGCCTTGAGCTCTACGCGCAGAATCATATCGGCAAGATGGGCGAGGGCGAAGACTGATAACGCTGAAGTTTTGCGGCCACGACGCGCGGCTTCATGAGCATGGGTCCACTCCTCAAATATCGTTTGTCGATAGACCATTATCTATCTGGCATTTTCGCGCGACAACAAGACGCTACGTCGGCCGGTGGCGTCTGTTTAGGGGGCCGCCAGTTTGCAACTCCAGGTGATCGAATAGCGATGCTATTTGCTGCGGTGCATGAGTCCGGTTGTGGCGGATATTGTTGCAAAAGTCGAAAATCGAACAACCCTAAAAATCGCGCGAAAGTTGATCTTTGGACTTCTCTGCTGCTGCGTCGTTTTTCAACGCCACTACGGAGATCCGTGATCGATTTTGGGTGAAACGATATGGTCCCTCACGTCGCCGCGCGTAAGACGCATCAGCGGCTCTAAGAATTTTCGTTCGCCACCCCAAAAGACTTTTGCAACAATATCGGCACTTTTCGGACATGCCGAGACAGCCTGACGATGTCCGCTCACCGGGGCAAAACAGACATCCCGCCGCAAGGCGCGACTTCCGTTTTTGACCCAATTCGGAGTGCGCCAGGAAAGCTGGCAAAGAATAGGAGGTGAAAGTCCCCCAAGGGGTAAGGACTAAATGCTCGATAGTGTGACCTGGTTCACATGTGCCGCGGCGGGGAATCACCTACCAATGTTTAACCGGCGCCATCGCTGGGGTTGAAATTTGAGGTAGGAAATGACTGCCATCGCAAGAGCCCTTTCACGCGCATTTCCTAAAACTCACGTTGCTGTCGAAGCCGTCAAATCCATTGCTATGTTTTGCGGGGTCGGCCTAGTCGTATTCCTCCTACTCGCGACGAATGGCCTGGATATGAGCGCCGGATTTTTCTGAGCTCTCACCTCTCATCGTCCAGATCGCCAATCTTGGAGGTTGTCATGCTATTCCCCGCCGATGCGCCACTGCCGGCCGTAGAACGAGTCGGTCAGCAGTCGAGCAACCTTATTGCAGTCGCGATATTTTCGGGTATCGGATTGCTGCTCTTACTCGCAGCCATAATCTAGCCGCATCCCTCGGAGGAAGGCGCCGCTCAGACACGGCATTGTTTATTACGCAAACTATGGAGATCGATCACGCCTGCGTCGGAAAATTAAAAATCTGCGGTCATGTGTTCCGAGTAATTGTTCCGTTGTAGCTCAATCGCTTTTTAATTGGGCAATGTGAACGAAATCACATTCGCTGGTAGCGTCGAAATGTATTGTCAATCTGACACGAGCTGGCGCGTATACATTGGAGATGAGACAATGGCAATTGCGGAACAGCGCGGGTTTAAAACCGTCAAAGGCGAAGTCCGACATCGCGATGCGACGATCTTACTTGGCTACTCAATTTTCGCGATTGTGCTTCTGATCGCAATCTATTTCGGTTCGATGTCGTCTGGAATGGCGCCTGGCGATTTGGCATCGATGACTGTTTTTCCGTAGGGCGAATGACCTTCGAGCTACCTTCGAATGAAGATCGCGACACCACATGGTGCAAGATTGTCGAGCGTTTCCGCGTCAAAACCGTCACATCTGTATTTGAAGCTGATTGAGTGACGGTTGTCGTCTTTCGAACTACTTTTGTGTTGAGCCGTGGATGAGCTCATAAGTGCAAGCGGATGTGAAGCGGTTCACGCGCGGTCCAGGCGCGCAGCCGGTGCCGTTGAGCTCTAGCGATTCATTTCCGACTGCGACTTCAGGCACTGGCAGACGTTCGGAGATGATGCAATGAACAATATCGTGCTGCTCTTTGTTTGCCTTCTCCTCGGGATGGGTCTCCGCGCCGCGAAAAAAGTTCCTGAGAACGCGCATCTCGCGCTCAATGCCTTTATCATTCACATATCGCTCCCGGCGCTGATTATCCTGCAGATTCACAATGTCAAACTGCACACTTCATTGCTGTTCAGCATCGCGATGCCGTGGCTGATGTTCGCCCTCGGGGTTTGGTTTTTTTTGGGCGCTTTCTGCACGTTTGAAATTTTCGCGGGAAACCACCGGCGCGCTGATGCTGGCTGGCGGACTGGCCAACACATCTTTCGTGGGCCTGCCCATGATTGAAGCGTTTTTTGGCGCCCCCAGCATGGCAACCGGTATTCTGATAGATCAGCTTGGTACCTATCTTGTCCTCAGCACGTTGGGCATCACCGTTGCAACCATCTATTCTGCGGGCACGGAATCGAAAGCCGCCATCTTCAAACGAATTATCGTTTTCCCGCCGTTGATTGCGCTCGTAGTCGCTTTCGCTCTGATGCCCTTTGAGTTTCCCACTTGGGTTGCCGACGCATTAAAGCGGCTGGGCGACACGCTCGCTCCGCTGGCCCTGGTTTCGGTCGGCCTGCAACTCAGGTTTGATCAAACCAGTGGGCTTAAGACCGCGCTGGCGACAGGCCTCGGGTTCAAGTTGTTTCTTGCGCCCGCCGTGCTCGCATTGTTGTACTTTGGCATTCTGGGCACCACGGAAGAAACCACACGGGTGACCCTGTTCGAGGCTGCGATGGGTCCGCAAATCGGCGGAGCGATCGTCGCCGTTCAGCATGGTCTCAACCCGCCTCTGGTATCGTTGATGGTGGGCCTCGGCATATCCCTTTCTTTTCTGACATTGCCGCTGTGGTCCTACGCCCTGCATCACTTTTGAAAAGGCGAAATGACAAGCCGCATCCTACCCCCTCTACAAGGGCGCGACCGTTCTTCGGCTAAGTTCCGGTCCTCCGATGCGCCCAAACAAAGCCGCCCCGAACGCGGTCTTCCCTATTCATCGGAGCGTGCGTTACACGGGGGACTGGCTTCGGATTTGAACCAATGGGACTTCCGCTGTTGGCACTTTTCGGACATGCCGAGACAGCCTGACGATGTCCGCTCACCGGGGCAAAGCAGACATCCCGCCGCAAGACCGCGACTTCCGTTTTTGACCCAACGCAGACATTGCGGCCAACTTGTTCGGCCTAGCTTAGGCAAGCCTGGGTGGTATAGCTCCCCGAGCCAGCGCCCGCTGATTTTGCTAAATTTCGCTAAAGCGTCGGCAAGCGCAAAGCGAAGCTAGGCGACTTCAAAGGGGCACACAGGCACCGACAGGAGGTAGGGCCCACGACCGGATGGAGGTAAGCAATGAACAAAATTGCTCTTGCAGCACTCGCTTTGATTTGCACCTCATCGTTAGCCCAAACACAAAATTTCTCCTCAGAAGACCTTGCCCGGCGCACTATCGAGCGGCGCGCGGTAGAGGCGGCGATCTGGGGCATGCCGCTAGTCAACACTGACGCGATGCGGCAGGCGTACTTTCGCGATGTCGGCGCGAAGTACAACGACATCTGCTACTTCTCGAAACCGCAGGACTGGAAATTCCAAGTCACGACGCCTAATGCTTCGACGAACTACATCTATTTCAACTACAATTTGAAAGACGGGCCAGTCGTTGTCGAAATCCCGGCAGCTGTTGACGCCGGGCTGCTCGGCTCCATGGTTGATGCTTGGGATGAGCCGATGACCGACATCGGTCCTGCGGGCGAGGACCAAGGCAAGGGCGGCAAGTACTTGCTGCTCCCGCCCGACTTCAAAGGTGATACCCCAGCAGGCTTCTTCCCGATTAGGTATCCCACCTACAACGGTTATGCGTTGTATCGGGCGATCAGGAACGGAACGACCGACGCCGATGCCGCGGCTGCGTTGGCATTGGTCAAGAAGCTACGTGTCTATCCGCTCGCGCAGGCGGCCGATCCGCCGGAGCAACGCTTCATCGACATCTACGGCAAAACCTTCGATGGCATCGCCAACTTCGACGGGCGTTTCTTTGAGAGCCTCAACCGCATGGTTCAGGAAGAGCCGGTGCTGCCGCGCGACGTGACTATCATGGGCATGCTCAAGAGCATCGGTATGGAGAAGGGAAGGACTTCAAGCCGGACGCGGCTACGCAGAGCATCCTGAAGTCCGCGGCGCAGGAAGCGCAGGCGCACTTCATTGAATTGCTGACCTCCTACAGCCACCCGTGGTGGCCGGATCGAAGCTGGTCTCCGCCCGACCCCGAAGGCGTCAAAACGGGGTTTACGTACCAGATAGGGGACGCATTGGACGTGGACGCTCGCGGCTTTGCGAACTTCGCAGCGTTTGCCATGCCGAAAAAGACGGGAACGAGCTTGGTGTATCTGTTCACGTTCCGCGATGGCCGGGGCGAGCGGCTGAGCGGCGAGCGGAGCTACACGGTGCGCATCCCGGCCAACGTCCCGGCCAAGCAGTACTGGTCAATGATCGTGTACGCGGTGCATACCGCCGCGCTCATTCGTGAAGCTCCGGTGGTCACGCTCGATAGCTATAATCAGGCCATGCAGCGAAACGCCGATGGCTCGGTGGACATCTACTTCGGTCCTAAGCCGCCGGCGGGCAAGGAGGCCAACTGGATCTACACCGCACCGGGAAAGGCGTTCTTTCCCGCCATGCGCTTCTACGATCCCGACAAGCCGCTGTTCGACAGAACGTGGAAGCTGCCGGATTTGGAGCAGATTTCCAATCTATGACGCGCCCGTGTGGAGCCGAGCCATGATCAGAACAATTCTCGGAATTGTCGCCCTCGCACTCACGCAAGTGCTCCCATCGACCGTGCCTGCGTCTGCCCAAGGCACGGCCGCCACGGGCGACTGGCGCGAACAATACGCCTACACGCTCGGTATACAGGCGTACATCTACGGATTTCCGTACGTTTACATGTCGGAGGTGCGCTGGGGCCAAGTGGCGCAGAAGGTCGACCCCGAACTCCTTCCTCACGCCGCGGTGAACCACTTCTGGCATAACAAGGTGATGGGCGGGCCTGAGTCCCAGGCGGGTGGCTCGCCGAACAACGACACGCTGTACTCGATCGCATGGCTCGATCTCTCAAAGGAGCCGGTGGTCCTGTCGGTCCCCGATCTTGGCGATCGTTATTACACGATGGAAATCGCAAGCTTCGACTCCGACAACTTTGCATATGTCGGCATGAGGACAACGGGGACCAAGGCCGGCAACTATGCCATCGTCGGACCGTCGTGGAAGGGCGAACTGCCCGCCGGCGTCCAGCAATTGACGCCGTCAAGAACGCCTGCCGCATTCATTCTTGGGCGGACGCTACTGAGAGGTCCAGACGACCTGCCCGCAATCCGCGCCGTCATGGCTCAATACAAGCTGACTCCGCTGAGCCTGTGGGGAAAGCCCGGCGCACAAATCCCCGAGAGCTACGACGTATTGAAGCCATTCGATCGGAAGGCAGACCCGCTTGACGAATGGAAGACGATGAACGCTGCGATGGCCGAGAACCCGCCTCCGTCCCGGCACGAACTTCTGCTCAAGCAATTTGCGCAGATCGGTATCGGTCCCGGGCTTGATGTCGATGCACTCGACGAGCAACCAAGCGCGGTTTGGCACGCGCTGCCGTTGACGGTCGAAATCTGCTGGACGCGGCGCTCCGGCAGGGAGCGCGGCAGAAAAACGTCAATGGCTGGAATTATCCGCCGCCGGATATGGGCCGGGCCGGCGACAAGGACGATTTCATACTTCGCGCGGCACTCCAAAGCATGTGGGGTATCGTCGCCAACGATCCGGCAGAGGCGATCTACCTAAATGTTAATCGGCACGGGGTCCCTGCGCCGATCGGCGCGTTAAGCTGTTGATAAGCCAAGCAGCGGAGGGGTCACTCTTGGATGCTTATTCACAGAGCCACCTTCGGATTCGACAAATGGCGGCGATCAGGCCGAAGCGGAACGACGGCAAGCGCTCGCGCGCGGAGGCGTGCAGGCCGGCTTCGGCAAGGGCGATCAGCGCATCGAGCGACGACGGCGAGATCTCCGCGGCCGCGCTCGCCACCGCCCAAGGCCTGTTCACGCTGCAGAGTTTTACCAGCCGGTTGCAGGTGTGGACGTGATCCTTTGGCGCGATTTCAATAGGTTGTCAGATCTTTCAAAAGGTGCCTCTCGAAAATTATCAGCCTGCAGCCTTTAGACCGAAGGTGTCGTGGGCAGCAAGGTACCGAGGTTCCGCACTGCGGTCTCATCGGTCAATTTCAGCATCCGATGCATTCGAGCAATTGCGGAGCGGGTGCCGCGGAACGTAACGAGCCCTCGCGCGAGAGCATCATCGAGACGGCAATATCCGGTCCAGACCTTCGTAAAGGCGCCTAGGTCGGCCTCGATCGTAACATCGAGAGTCTGTCCGGGATCCTTCAGGCACACCTCGATCTCGTCTTGCCGGATCAGCAGCCACCAATGCCGCGGATTGCGGCGGCCCTTCGGGATGCCCCTGAAATCGAAGCGCAGAACAAATTCCTGTGCCGTAATATCCTCGCGATCAATGTGTTGGCGAATTCCCGATATCAGCAGTTTCGAATCGAGATCGTCGGGACCGATCAACCCCTGGCCCCATTTGAGTCCCCATTCGGCCATCATCTCGATCATCGGCCGAAACGCCTCTCCGGCTTCCGTCAACGTATAGATATGGCCCCGGCCCTTTTCCTTCGCATCGGGATGAACGACGCCGGCGATTGCCAACTCTTTCAGGCGTTGCGACAGCACGGTTCTGGAGATCAGCGGAATGGTCGTGAGGAAATCACCAAAGGACCGGGGACCATAATAAAGCTCGCGGATGATCAGCGGCGACCATCGATCGCCGAATATCTCGGCGGTCTTTGCGACGGGGCAAAACTGACCGTATCTGATCATGATCTCGATGACATCTCGGATGGGCCTCAGGCAATAGGTCTGTTTTCCGTAACGGAAACCAAAACCCGGTTTTCGATGTGGACACGAAACCTCGCTCTTTCAAGCGGGAGGCGCACGTTCCAGTCGATCTGCGGAGGCCCCTCGAGAAGCCAAGTACGGAATACAAACTTGATATCCTTACCCCTGCGGTGATTTCTAATTGTCGACCGGGCAGCGCTCGCCTGGAGAGACGAAAGGATAATCATCAATGGCAAATATCGTTCTGGTTCACGGCGCCTGGCATGGCGGCTGGTGCTACCGTCTCACGGCGGCTGCGCTGCGCAAGATGGGGCATGAGGTCTTCACCCCGACCCATACCGGCATCGGCGAACGCGCTCATCACGCGAGTGAGAACATCACCCTCGAAACCCACATTCGCGACGTCGCCGGCTGCATCGAGGCCGAGGAAATCAGCGACATCATTCTCGTCGGCCATTCCTACGGCGGCATGGTGATCACGGGAGTGGCCGACCGGATGGCCGACCGCATCAAAGCGCTCGTCTATCTCGATGCGTTCGTACCTGAAGACGGCGAGTCCTTGATGGCGCTGCTGCATAAGGCGGTCGAACCGCTGGTGGCTGCACAATTCATCGGTGGCTTTCGCGGCGCAGCCTTGGAAAAGAACAGCGGGATGACGTATCCGCTCACGGCGGAAATGCTCCACGTCTCGCCGGCAAATCGCGAATGGGTGGACCGGCGCTGCGTCCCGCAAGCGCTTGCCACCTTCGAGATGCCGATCTTGCTATCGGGTAAGATCGAGAACGTGAAGCACCGTCTCTACATCTTGGCCGACGGGTGGGACCCCAGTCCGTTTCGATATTTCGCGAAGAAGTATGACGGGGCACCGGGGTGGGACGTCATCAAGCTGCCCGGCGGGCACGATGTCATGGTGGACTTGCCGAACGAACTGGCCGCAGTCCTCGCCAAAATGACGTAACGAACAAGGCAAATGCTAGAGGAGAGCAAGATGGCGACAAACGTCAAACAAATGTTGGAAGCTGCGAACGCCGCTGTTCCAATAATCACGCAAGATCAAGCCCGGTGTGTACCGAAAACCTCATCCGAGTTGATACCGTGATGGAATCGCGTAAGTTGACGGAATGATCGGGCTGTTCTGTTTCGTTCTTGCCGTCCTGGCCTCGCCATTCAAGTCGAAGTTGCGGCTTGAAGCCGAGAACGCGGTGCTAAGACAACAGTTGATCGTCTTGAGGCGCGGGCCGCGTGGTTGCGTTCGGCTCACGAACCATGATCGCTGGTTCTTTATCCAGCTGTATCGCTGGTTTCCAGCAATCCTGGAGGTTCTCACAATCATCCGGCCCGAGACGCTCGTGCGTTGGCATAGAGCCGGATTTCGCTGCTACTGGCGTTGGAAGTCGCGCCCACGGGGAGGGCGACCGCCAGTAGAGACGGAGCTGCGCGCGCTGATCCGGCGGATGAGTATCGAGAACCCACTTTGGGGCGCGCCACGCATTCACGGCGAGCTGCTCAAACTGGGATTTGAGGTCGCGCAGTCGAGCGTCGCCAAGTACATAGTCAAGCGGCGAGTGCCACCTAGCCAAGGATGGCGCACCTTTCTGCGTAATCATGCTCCAGACATTGCCGCCATGGACCTGTTCGTTGTCCCGACCATTGGCTTCGATCTGCTTTATGCGCTCGTCATCGTGCGGCTGGATCGTAGAGATCTCGTTTGGATTAACGTCACAACCAACCCGACGGCGGAGTGGGTTGCACGTCAGATCACCGAGGCTTTTCCTTGGGACATGGCCCCGGGTTACATGATCCGAGACCGCGATCGGGTCTACGGCACCGTCGTCACACGCCGATTGCGAGCCATGGGCATTCGGGACAAGCCTATTGCACCGGCCTCACCCCGGCAGAACGGCTTTGCCGAACGGCTGATCGGATCGATCCGCCGGGAGTGTCTGGACCACATCATTGTCCTGGGCGAGGTGCATTTGCGCCGGGTCCTGAAATCCTACGCCGACTATTACAATAGCATCAGAACGCATCGATCCTTGGACAAGGATGCGCCTGTCACTCGCCACATTCAGCGAATCGGAAGCATCAAATCACACGCCATCCTTGGCGGACTTCACCACCGCTACGCCCGAGCTTAAGTTTTCGGTACACACAGGTATTGTTACGCAATTCCCCGCCGTTGCTCGGGAGTGAGCTTGAACCCGCGGCCGAGTTTCACCCCACGGGCCTTGGTGCGGGCGTGGTCCTTCCGTCGTCCTACCGCGCCAAGCCCTAGCGAGGCTGGATGCTGGCGAAGCATCGCCCATGTTTAGGGCGCAGCGGAGGGCATTATCTGGTCCGAGTGTTATGGAACCCGAAAAACCCCTTCAAATTTCATCGCTACATCAAGAAATTGTAGACAAATCAAACGCTTAACTTTGTACGAGAGTGTTGCAGACGGGTGACGGAATTTCCGGTTGAATCGGATATCTTGCCCGCAAGAATTAGCTCGCTGCAGTGGTCCCGCCCAAATTTAAAGCGCCGGAGAGAAATGCGATGAAGAAGTTTTTGCTGGTTACGATTGGTCTCGCTGCATTGAGCGCAGCTGCTCCCGCCTCGGCGGCTGATCTCGCGGCCCGTCCTTACACCAAAGCCCCGCCGATGGTCGCCGCCATATATGACTGGAGCGGCTTCTACATCGGCGGCAACGGCGGTTGGGGATCGAGCCGCAACTGTTGGGACTTCATCGACCCGGCCGGCCTGTCAGTTCCCGAAGGTTGTCATCGTGCGGACGGCGGCGTCGTGGGCGGTCAGATTGGTTATCGCTGGATGAGCGGCCCCGTGGTGTTCGGCGTTGAAGGCCAGGGTGACTGGGCTGATCTACGTCGTTCTCAAATCAGCACGGCTTTTCCAGACTTCACCAACCGCTCACGCATTGACGCATTCGGACTAATCACCGGCCAGGTCGGATATGCTTGGAACAACGCCCTGTTCTACGTGAAGGGCGGCGCAGCGGTAACCAGCAATCGCTACGATGTGCTGACTACGGTCGGTAACGTTCTTGCTGCGAACAGCCTGAATGAGACTCGCTGGGGTGGTACGGTCGGCGTCGGTTTTGAATATGGTTTCGCGCCGAATTGGTCGGTTGGCGTCGAGTACGATCACCTGTTCCTGGAGCGCAGGAACGTGGCTTTCACCAATAACGGTTTCTTCGGACGGGCTGGCACGTTGTTCGAAAACGAGCGTATCAGTCAGGACGTCGATCTCGTCACCGCGCGGATCAACTACCGTTGGGGCGGCCCGATTATTGGGAAGTACTGACATCGCTTAAACTTGATGATAGAAGGGCCGGCGGAAAAGCCGGCTCTTTTTTTATGAGTGAGCAATGTCCGAGAAAAGTGACAGGCCATCCGTAGATACGCTCTCAAGCCACGGCGAGATTGCAGTCCATATCAACAAAGCATTTAGGTCGTCGGACATCGTCGCTATTTGTCAGGCCATCGGGGATGCGATCCGGCTGCACAACATTTCAAACATTTCGAAGAAAGCTGGAATAGGACGATCTAGTATTTATCGAGCCTTTGGGGGCCGGCAATCTCCAAACCTTTCAACAGTCTTGAGCGTTTTGAATGCAATGGGATTCCAGCTTAAGGTCGCCCAGCGCCGTGGACAGCGCGCAAGGTTAGCAAGAGCTCGAAACCCGGAATCCGTAGGACAATGAACCGGCTCGTCACAGGTCGCGTACCAGCTTGCGCCGTCCCCAATGCGTGCCCTTCCGCGACGGGTCGAACTCCCGCTCGACGTGGCGGTTCAGCGCTCGCATGACGCCAATCCGCGCAAACATTGTCGGGCCGCCGATCGTCGCGACCAGGATCAGGGCTTCCATCGCGTCCTGCCATTCGGCGGCCTCATGCTCGGCCTTCGGAAGCTTGGTGATGTAGCGACCGGCATCCTCGAGCGTGACAAGCTGGCGACCGCGCGGCAGCGGGATTGGTTCCTCAAAGCGCCGCTTCCGGCCCTTGCGTGCGTCAAGCGAAGAGATCAGCGCCCTCCTGCGTGAACGACAGGTAGGCACCTGACGGATGCATCGTGATCCAGCCGTGCGCGATGGCGGCTTTAACCGCGGCAGAATACTCGTCGTAACTGCCGCCAGCCTGTCGGAATTGCCGGTTGATGATCTCGACGGAGAGCCGCCCAGCGTGATCGGGCTCAACCGCGTTCGCAAGTTCGAGCAATTTGCGCTCGGCGGCCTCGGGCGTTGCGAACAGACGATCTTCCTTGAATTTCATTTTCCGAGAAAATCCCTCAGACGCGCGAGTTCAACGACGTGGTCCGCCGACAAAATCGCGCTAACCAGATCAGCTTGCGGCGCGGTATGAATTTCATACAAATGATGCTGCGATTTGGGCTGCAACATAAACCTCCGGATGCACTCGTCGAGAGTGCCGTCGATGACCATGTAGGGACGCGCGCCGAGGGAGGCGCTAACGCGCTCATTGTTGACTGATGGCCATTTTCTCAGCGTTGCGGGAGCACCGAAATCAATTCCGCCGTCGGACATTTAGCGCAGCCTTTTCTTACATACGCCAATTGAAGCGCGGAACGTGGCTTTGGGCAACCGAATCGCCAGCGCGGCCCCGTGGCGCGCCTTCACGGCCTCGCCGAGGCGGGCGAGCTCGGGCATGCGCCATTGAAGCGCGGACCAGCCGCCAAAGGCAACGTTGTATCACTGCGAGCTTGATGCGCTATTGCCGGCTTCCGCGTCCATTACCGTTTCCAGGGTATCCGACATTCCTTTCATCAAGGGTACTTCGGCCTTGACCTCCGCGATCTTCTCTTCCGCCTTGGCCTTTTGCGCCTCTTCAAACTCCCGCTTTTGCGCGTTAGCTTCATCGGTGTTACGGATTCTTTCAGCGGTGTCTCTAAAATGCGAGACGTCTTGGGCCCTCAGCAGGCCGGGAAGGGCCTCGCCAGTGGCACGGGGTAAGCAGAGACGGATCCAATGATCTGGACCGCTCCGGGAGACGGACAATGAAAAACTGGCCCGCCGCTAACGCCATTAATGGCAACTCCGTCGATCAGGTACCCCTTTCTGGCCTCCTGACGGGCGCTGAGTGTTCCAGCGAAGAAGCAGAGCGTATTCGGCTCTATATTCGGAAATCCCAGCCAGCCGACATCAATACCGATACCGATACCGATGCTCTCGGGCTGGCCCGGTGGCATCAAGCCTATGGGGACCTCAGGAAGCTTAAAGTCGCCTTTGACGAAGAGCACCACCGCTGAATCGTTCGAATAATCGAGAAAAATAATCCGATCCGTGGCGACTAAAAATTTTGCGTCAACCGACATGTCATTGCGAATTTTAATTGGCTGCTGCCATTAATCCGCGTGACTGACCACGTGAGCTGCCGTCGCAATTCCGCACCAAGTCGCATCGTGGTTGTAGAAGGCTAAGAAGCCGGTGCCATAACCGGTCGGTGTCTCGATGCGCACAACGTGCTGCTGAACTATGTTGATTGAAGCTTCCCAATTCACGACTTGATCTCCCTTCAGCGATTCGCGGTCGAGGCGCAGGATGACACGCCCAGCGCGCGCCTATCACGAAACACTCGCTTCTCCCGGTTATTCACAGGCGAATGCGTCTCCGGAAGAGAGTAGCCGCGGAGCGATTAACTGTTTTTCGGCCTTGGGGGAGCGCGAAAGCCGTCCTGAGGTCCTTGGCGATCACGTGCCCGGCGGTCGCGGACCCTGAAACTGGATCCCGCATTTCTTTGCATTCGAAGCTTGCTCGACCGCGACCATCTGGCCCTTCATCTGAGAAAGTTCAGCCGCCGTCTGCGTGTCGCCGCTAACAAAGAACGCCGCCGGCCAGAAGACGACGACTGCGGCGGCCGTCGCCCAGCCGTCTTTGGTGCGCTGACTGTCTTGTGCGCCGGACAATGTAGCCGCCCTGGTCGATATCGACTGAGCCTCAAGCGCCAGCTGCTGGCAGGTATATGTTTGATAGGCGACCGGCGAGACATATGCCGGTGTGATGTCGGCCGAACTCGACGCGCAGCCGCCCAATGCGGCGCCGAGCGCCACGATTCCAAAAATACGCATGAACTGATTCCCCAGACCCGGCGGCATCCAAGCGCAACCTGCGGTCGAAGGCAATACTGCACGCGCGAAAGCCGCCCCGTGAGGGCTCGGCAATTCGGCAAATCAGGCCTTTGGGCTTTGCCTTCAGCCCCAGCTCAGCAGCGCAGTAGCCTGCTTCACCACGACAGGCGGCATGGCGAGATAGCTGATAACCGCGAGCGCCAGCACCGCCACCGTCATCCAAATCCAGTGCTGCGACATAGGCTGCATGGATTTCATCCTCGATCCCGAAGTTGCACCAACTAAACCGATGACCTCAGCCGAGCGAGAAGCCCGTAAGACATTTCGCCAAGTCGATGCCGTGAAAGCGATGACTGAGCACGAGATCGCGCAGAAGGCATTTTCCAACAATCGCGAGCGGCTCAAGGCCGAGCGGCTGGCGCGGGAGGCGGCGCTGAAGGCGAAGGGGAAATAATGCCGCCTCGCGTGGCTGGAATTCCGCACCATCGTGAGCGGGCATCACTTCAATCGATTAAAGATCGCAACTGGGTGATTCAGGCGGACCTATACCCGGCGGGCGATCGCACGATCGCAAGCATGCTTAGAAAGGGCTGGATCGAAAGGCGCGTGGATCCTGCGGGATTGGTGCAGTTTCGCATCACGCAGGCCGGCAAAGCTGCGCTGACGGTCAAAATTCCATCTAGTCGCTAAGGTGTGCTCCGCGGCCAGAA